>Ga0255759_10000358_pt1 | contig 41032 bp, 63 predicted proteins | sample 101ome_20_FD_179959 | JGI IMG/M metagenome (GOLD analysis project Ga0255759, IMG submission 179959) | Coastal salt marsh microbial communities from the Groves Creek Marsh, Skidaway Island, Georgia - 101404AT metaG (version 2) | ecosystem: Environmental > Aquatic > Marine > Intertidal zone >... | reverse complement strand
TCCAAAAATACCAAGTGAGGTAATTAACATTAACACTATGACACTTACAACCAAATAATACTTAAAGTAATTTAGTTTCTCCCAAAACAAGTGAAGATAGGCTGCACTGACAATCTTACCAAATTCTAATGCACCTGCCATAATGACAATACCTAAGAATGCACCACTGAATATGGTTGCAAGCCCAAGAACTGAGAAATATGCAGCTATGCCTGCTATTCCTAAAGACGTAAAAAGGGCGAGGTAATTCAAAAATTTCATAGTTTATTAAATGTATCGTCTTAAGAGTTTATACATGTTATCTGTATCATATCTCTTATCACGTTTCTTTTTCATTGTAGGAGGCATTGCAATTGCACCTCCTGTTGAGTTCATAGGTGCGTCTTCGTTTATCTCTTCGACTCTCATAAACTCAAATAATTCTTTTCCAAGTTTAACACCTGCTTCATAATCTGAAGGGTAATGTAAACCTGCGATAACTCTTCCGAATCCACTAATCTTTGCACCTTTCATTATCCCAGCACTATGTTGGGGATACAGTTTACTGTAATATAGTCCAATCACATAAGGTTGAGTGGTGTGTCCACTAGGATAAGAAGGTGTTTTAGAGGTCTCGGTCACAAATCTATCGAATTCCATACCTAAGTGTTCTGCAACTTGATATGGTCTTGCACGATTAAAATGGTTTTTGTGGTGTTTGATTACTGGACTACATTGACCTCTAATGAAATCTATAGTGTCCTGACTATATTCCAATTCATTTTCGTCCATATATTGTTTGATATAGTATGAAGCGTCTTCGTCACAATTTATATATTGACGTTTTTGTTCTGCAGTTGCACCTTTGACTAACTTCTGAATCTCTTTGATTTCGTCTACAACTTTCTGACCTTTAGGTGGAGCTCCTAACATTATAGTTTCCCAACCTTCGTCCCATAATGTAAGTTTCTTATACTTGGGTTTCTTTAGGTCTTGTTGTTTACCAAAAGTAAGTTTATCTATTTCTTGTATTGATTCAATAAACATCATCTGCAGTCACTAAGACTCTCTCCGTGTTTGCATAACCAATGTATGTCTGAATACCATATATCTTTTCATATTCACTGACAATGTAAACCTCGTCTTTGTGTTGGTGTATCATTTCACCCTGTTCTTTGATTGGGAATCTAATTTTATAAGTTTCCCCTTCGATTAGTTTACCTACATTGATTGACTCACTGATTGTTTCTGCAGTGAGTATTTCTTGTTCTTTTAGATATCTGTAGAATTTCTCATATAGTTCTTCCCCTTGTTCATTGTCAAGTTCTGCTTCTTCTTTTAGTAGTAAAAGTGCAATTGCATATGAGGCGAATTGTGTTTTTCCGAAAGGAACCTTTGCAATAATTTTCTTTAGATTGAATACAAGTCTATGTAAAGGTGTGAGTGAAGCTTTCTCTGCTTTGGTAAATGGGTCGTTTGGAACCATTTTCCCGTCTTCATTCTCAATTTTCTTGATTCTATTTCCGTCTTTATCAATAAAACCAAACTTGTATGCCTTCATTTTATTGAAGGGTGTTGTTAACATCTTCAATATACGAAAGACTATAAGTGTATCTACGATTCTCATAGAACTATTTATGTTTTTTTAAAGGTCTCTTAAACGTTCTGCAAGATTTAAATCAATAGGTATCTCCGTTTTCCAACCTTCTTCTATGTATTCTAGGTATAATAACATAGTTTTTATGGAAGACCAGTAGTTATCGTCCTTAATTTTGAACTCTAACATTCTCATACATGCATCATATCCAAAGACATTGAATAGACAAATAAGGTGATTTAACATAAGACGCTCACGAAGTTCTCCATTTTCGTGGTATCTATGCAATAGACGTTTTAAATATCGGAATCTGCGTAGGTCTTCTTGGAAGTCCTCAATGTCTTCACACTGAGGGTCATCATAATGCTTCATTGCATATGCAGAAAAGTTCTTTGCAGTTAATTTATCAAATAGACTCATGTTATATTATGTAGGTGTCCCCGAAGGGAAGTAATAGGACAATCCGTGTCCTACTACTTTAAACTAAAGAACCGATAACTTTATAAGTTCCGTTTTCGTTCTGTTCGTATTTAACGTTTAGTGATACGATTTTTTCTTCTCTATCGAATTCGTCATGTGGTGTGTCAACTGACTTACCTGTTATGACTCCGTATCTATTAAATTGTAGGTCAAAAGAACCTGATTCAGATGCAAATTCTAAGTCACCTTCACCTGTTTTGTTTAAACCTAAAAGAGAAAGTTTTGCTTCCATTTGTGCAACGGCAGCTTTTGGATTTAACCATTCTGATACTGCAGTTTGTCCTAAGATTGCATTAACCTTAGACTTAACGTCTGCATCGTCTATATCATGTGGGACTTTTTCTGAACTTAGTCCAGCTGCACCCACAAAAAATGCGTTAGAATCCGTTGGAATCTGAGCTCCACCCTCTTCCAAGATAAAGTTTTTAAATGTTTTCATAATTTATCCTCTATTAACTATCTGCTAATACTGTATCGTCATCAACATCAGGTGTTCCTGAGTCTGAGTCATCGTCAAAGTCTGCAACGTCTGAACCCATAGAACCTGAAGACATTGCAACCAATGTTTCAAATTGAGTTCTTGACCCTACTACTTTTCTTAATACCCAACCTTCAGAATTTACACCAGCGTTTGCACCGACTTCAGCTGTATCAGCACCATAACATTCCGCTTTATCAGCAGTGTTAAGATATTTTGGTTTAGAAGCTTCGTTATCTAATAATCCCCAAAGTGCCATGTTTTTCTCCTAGTTGTATTATGCAACCCTTAAGATTGCTTTAAAAGCCTTTTCAAAAGACTTTTTGTCCTTTTGAAGTAATTGTAAGTATTTAGTCCTAATGGGTGCTCTAACAGACATTAAAGCGTCATGAACTTTCACTGCATCTGCATTTTTTACCTTAATCTTCTTCATATCGTCTGTTCGGACTTCACCATCTTTAGTTCCGTCTTTAAACTTACGAAGTTGCATTAATATTGCAGCGTCGGGTCTGTTTTGAACCCCTTTTGCTTTGGATTGGAATGCATCTAAAGCTCTTTGATACACTTCGTCTTCCTCTGCTTCGGCATACTTACCTTTAGCCATTGTTGATATTTTCATCAACTTTGACTTTAAATCTTTTTCGTTCTTTGCTTGTGATACAGCACGTGCAATCTTTTTATTACCTGCGTCTGACATCATTCCAAAGTCACCAATCTTTTCCATGACTGCATTGACTTTTTTTGCGTCTGCTTTAACGTATCCGAGTTTCTTAAGTTTCTCTTTAAACGTTCTGTATCTTGCGTCTACTTTATCCATTATGAGTCTATGTCGATTTCCCCGTCATATGAACCTTTTTTAATCTCTTCTGCATACTTCAAACAACCTAAGTATGCATCGTTTATAGGTTGCCATATACCATTAACAGCATCTACTGTATTAGGATATTGTAAGTCTGAATGTATTTTGTCTAATTTTACCAATGCATTTTGGATTTTATAAACTGTTTTGAGTTCTTTTGTTTTGTTAAACTCTTTTCCATCATACTTACTCTTCGTTTGGTAATTACCATTGTATCCAAGTTTCTCGTCTAGTTGAACTTCTTCTCCCCTCATTTTCTGTTGGGTTATCATTTTAGTTTCAAGTCTACCAATCATTTGAATAATTGTATCTCTTGCTTTTAAAATTGATTCGTATTCGTAATTGTATTGTTTATCAGATAATGTTTTATCACCTGTTTTTACAATCTTTTGATATCCTTTCAAGACTTTTTGCATGTCTTTAGACAATGCTTTCATCATCTTGACTTCTTTTTCTTGAACCTCGTTAATGAGGATATTCTTTGAATCTTCTATAAGTTTTCTAGACATTAGGTTGCACCATACATATCCTTACCATTCGAATACTTCTCCATTCCTTTCTTCAGGTCGTCATAGACTTCATTTCTCATGTCCATAAGACCTTTAGGCATGTGACCATATTCGTTATGCATTTTATCGATTAGTTGTAATTTTTTAAATGAATTTTTGTCACCCATTGTTTTTGCAATGTGTATAAGTGATTTAGTGTGTTCGTTTCTATCGGTAAGTTTTGCAACTTTATCGATATCACTTTGTTTGAATTCTTTTTTCTCTTCAAGGTTTTGAGATTCCCACATTTTTCTGTATGAATCCATAACAGTTTCTTTTTTCTCTTTTTCTTTCTTAGAGATTGCAATTGCAGCTTGTTGAGCTCTTGATACTGCTTCTGCTTTGATAGGTTTAAATCTACTTCTCTTAATTCTACCACTTGGTAATTTGTTGAATCCTTTGAATCTTTCTTGCACGTTATCACCTTGTTTTAGAGTTGCCTTTACTGGTGAATTATCAGGTGTATGTTCAGGATTATCTTTGAAATACCATTCTCTAGGCATTTGAACAATTTTATTTCCTTTGAACTTCAATACACCACCAGTCCAATCTGATAAGTGTTTCATGAGTAGTTGATTCATGTCCATACCAGCTTTAAGTCCGTTTCTCTTTGCATATTCAGCTGACCTTTTAAGGGTTTCAGGACTTTGTTTAGACCCATCGTATTGGTCAATTTCTCCACCTTTGGAAATATCTTGTAATGTTCCTAAATCATCAAAGAATGAATCGTCACCAAAAATACTATAAATCATATCTGTAAATTTAAAAACTGTTTTAGCGTCTTTTGCAATATTCTTTTTATCTAGAACTTTTTGTAATTTTACTAATTTTGGATATGAATCAGGAACAGCCCATGTTCCTTCTTGTAGGTTTTCACCTTCAGGTGTGTAGTCCATGTTTAAAAGTTCTTTAACTTTACCCCATGCTTCTTTGTATCTTCTACCCGATTGAGTGTTCATAGTGTATAATGCATCTAATATTTCTGACTGTTCGTTATCAGAAAGTCTACCGATTAATTTATTATACTTTTTAAATACGTCTGTTCCTTTACCTTCACCTAGGTTGTCACCCATTTTCTGCATCATTCTTTGTGCAAGGTCAACAAGTGTAGAGATATTGGATTTCTCCATTTTCTTCTTGTTTGAGTCGTTTACTTTGTTGTAGATTTGATTTATCATTGAAGCAGTAAACATATCAATCATGATACCACCAACTTTCTTTGCACCTTTAGTGTCAACTATCTTTTGGATATCAGGCATAAGATTCTTACCTTCTGACAATGTTCCTTCATCAATAATTGACATTATGAAATCTTCTGCATCGTCTTTACTACCTACTTCACCTGCTTGTGAAGCCCATGTTAGTAATTCGTCTTCTACTTTTTTAGGTAAATCTTTATCGTTTTTTCTGAGTGAGTCAATTGCACGTTTATGTTTTGTGATAAGTTTTTTCCAATCTCTGTCTCTTGGATACATTTTGATTACTTTTTTGTAATCTTCGTCTAACATATCAAATGAATCTCTGAATGATTCTTCGTTTGCGAACTTAAGTGCAGACTGAACTTCTTTTGATTTTAGGATTTTGTTTCCGTAATAGTCTTTGATAGCTTTGATTGCTATATCCATTGCACCACCAAGGTCTAATGCAACCTCGACTGCTTTTCTGACTACTTTATCTTTGACTTTGTTTCTACGGAAATAGGTTTGAATCTCACGACCTGTAAGTTTCTGTTTTCCGTAAGGGCCGAGTGCATTGACTTTCCCGTCCTTATCTAATACTTTTTTAGCTTCGTAAAAAAGGTTCATGACTATTCCCCTGACATTTTAACAGCAACTGCGACTGCTTTCTTAAATCCCTCTTTGTCCCCAGTAAGGATAACATTGAATTGACCAACTGAAGCAATCTTTTCGATTTCTACGTTGTCAACAAAACTCTTAACTTTGGTTGCAAATTGTCTTGCTTCTGCTTTGTCATGAAATACGAATGAAACATTTGCTTCGTCAATTTCTTTCATTTCGTATTTTTTCTTTTTAGAAGAATCACAAGTTCCTTCTTCGACTTGTTCTTCTTTTTCACCTTTGTAGTTCTTGTCTATGTAATCGAAGAACTCTTTTTTCTTATCATTAGATAATTCAGCAGGTGAAGTGACACCAAATTTCTTTAGTGTTGCTTTAAAGAAGTCTTCATATTCTTTAGACATCTTTAAGATTTTCTTTGAATCTTCTACGAGTGATTTAGGTAGGTCGTGTATCATTGTTCTAGTTCCCCTTTTTCAAAATAGTTAAACATTTTCTGTTTACCTTCTTCGTTAAGTCTTAACTGTTTTGCAAGTCTACCTAACATGTTTCTTTCTACGAGTTTTTCTGTTGTCTTTTCTACTGATTCTTTTACTGGAGTTTCTTCAACCTCATCTTTAAGAGGTTTGATACCTTGGTCTTTGAACATTTTCATTAACTGTTTGTTCGTTGCAAGTCTAATTTTGTTATCTTTACCAAGTGCTTTTACAGTTTTTAGAAATCCTGATGGATTTTGTTTCTGCATAGCTTGAACAACCTTTACACCAGTCATGTTTAACATTTTTGCAACACCATAACCAGCGTCTTTATCACCTTTTAGGTTAAATAATTTATCAATCATTTCACCTGCTGAAGCTTCTAGAATTACATCTTCGTCTAGATTAACTTCTATGTCATCTAGTTCAGAAAGTGTTTCTTCCTCAAAAGAATTCTGTAGTTCTTGTTCGATTTCTTCATTAAGAATCTCGTCTGCAGACTTCTCTACACTCCCTTCCTTTAAGGCAATGTGTCCACGGACTTGTTCTAGTTTCTCTTTCCAGTTTTCTGACTTATAACTCATAACAGTATTATTTATAATTTTTAAAAGGTCACGCCTTCATTATTGATTTAATTTTACGTAAGTAGGACTGAGGATTGATTGTATCAACTTTTAAATCCTTTATTTCTTTAATTTTATTTAGTGCAACGTCATATGAGATTTCTTCGTTCTCATATCTCATTAACATTTCACATTTAAATGTTCTACATGTATGGGGTCTATTCTCATAAATCTTACACTTATTATCCCTTTTTAAGTGTTCACAACCAGCTTCAAACGGGTATCCAATAACATTTTTAGTCTTGTAAATTGTATGAGTAGGAATTATTTCAAACTCATGTTTTATTGGCCTAGAGAAATATCTTACTTCTTTTTGTTGTAGGTCAATTCCTTTAAACATGACCCCATTACAACACATTGCACAATCAAGACATAGATTTTGTGACATTTTCTATTCTGAGGACTAAATCCTCTTCACCTTTTAATAATCTATGATATTCATCTCTGAGTATGTAATAATCTTTTCCTGTTTCTAAATCTAAAGGAAGTTCGTCATCTTTCTGTAATTTCCAACCCGAACCCCTTAAAACATGAACAGTTCTATTACTATCGTCCCTATGCCATACTAATTCTTGTTCGTCTACGTCCCTTAGAAACGTTCTAATGACGTATTTAACACCCGTCCCGTGTTGGGTATGTTCCGTATCAATATATGGTTTAGTCATCAACTTCGGGGTCGTAGTTATCAGTTTTTTGTTTATATCCATAGAAACTTCCTTCCTCTTCTATGTCAAATAACCCTTGCACGAAGTTCTCAGCAACGTCTTCTGCATATGATTCAGAATGATTGTGGACTTTTCTTGTTTCTTTGTAGTTGTTTTTGAAAAGGTCAACTTCGAATCCTTCTTTTTCTTTTCGGATAACTGCTCTTCTGTCATTATCCCAGTATTCACTTACTAACATTATATACTCCTTACCAGTAAAAGTTTCCTCCGTCACTAAGACCTAATTGTTTTGCATAATAAGGTAATCTACATGCCCAGTATGAAGCAGTAGTCTTATCTTTTTGTTGTGAACATTTATGTCTAGCTGCAAAGGATTTTCTTGCTTTCTCGTTTCCAAGTTTCACTTTGAGACCTGTAGTGTCTCCCCATGTGACTTTTTTAATCTTCTTAGTTTGTGGGTCTCTAACATATACATAGTATTTCTTAGGGCCACCTGCTTTTGGTTTGTTAAGTTCGGGTTCTTCTTCTTCGATTAATTCATATTGTGGACAATCAAGTGGGACTAACTCCCCTTCAAATACTTCGAATTCCCCTATATCTGTATCTAAAATGTTCTTATCTACTTCAGTGAGTTTATATCTGTCTTCTGCAACTAATCTACGGACTTCATTAATTGTCTCAAAATACATCATTGAACCCAAACGAAATGGATTGTCAAGTATGTTAATTTTTTCCTGTTGAAGTGTATCGAGTGTTTCGTTTATTGCAATTTGAGAGAATGTTTTCTTTGAATTGTGATATGCTTTTTGATTCTCTTTGACGTATTTCTCTACTTTTTGACCAGGCGTGTCTTCTTGATATGCCTTTCTAGTTTCGTCTGTTCCCTGTTCGTGAACTCCGTTGTCGTGTTTATTTCCTGCCATTTGGAAGTAGTCCTTTCTCTTTCAATTTTCTCAGTCTTGGTTCCTTTCTGTTGTAGTTTTGTGATACAACTGAAAGATTAGACTTATCATTATTCATAGGATTGTTATCTTTATGGTGAACGTCCTTTCCTTTTATATCTTTTCTATCTTTAAGACTTCTACGTGCTTCATTTCTTTTTGCACGTCTTTTGATTTGTTCGGGTTTAGAGTGGTAATTTGCATACTCTTTTTTGTAATCTCTTTCTTCAGATTGTTGTTGTTTCTCTGCAGCTTTTCTTTCTGCATCACGTTTTGATTTGATTTGTTTGTCGAGAGTTTCTTTTTCTTTCTCTTTGTTGACTTTCTCTGTTTCTCTCTCGTGTCTATCTTGAAGTGCCTCTAACTCTTCAACATGTCTTTGTTTCATTCTTTCAAGTTCTTCAACTTGTTTTGCTTTTAGAATTGCAGCGTCTTCTGCTGCATTTTCTGATAAGTCATTTCCTTCTAAATTATCACCAAACTTAAGGAATAGTTTATTATCCTTTTGTTTCTTATCAGTGACTTTTGCATTTACGTATGAACCTAATTGATTTATAATTGCAATTCCACGTTCTTGATTCTTTTCTATTTCTTTGGTGACTTTCTTTTCAATCATTTTTAGAACAGTTTTTAACACTTCAAGTCTTGGTGCAACGTATTTACCTTCTTTGATTTCTTCACCCATAACTAAATTTGATAATTGTTGAACTAATTGAGTCACTACTGGTGAAGGTAATGTTGCTAACATTTGTGCTTGTTTCTTTGTAAGACCTTTAACTTTCTTTAATTGTTTTTTGATATCAATTGACTCTTCTACAACTGGTGAGTATTCTTCACCTCTAACTTTTTTTGCAAGGTCTTGGTCTGCACCACCCCATGTTCCTTTTGATTTAGTCACAAAGGAATTGACGCGTGCATGTCCCCATTGTTCAGGTGTAGTTCCAGGCCTGTGACCTGATTTCCAAGCTGCAACTCCACGATTATAGACTTGTTTTAGAACACCAAAAGGCATTCCAGTCTTCTCTGCTTTTTTCTTTAGTGAAGTGTCTGCATTCTCTCCGAACATTTTCTTATACTTCTTAGTGTGTTGTGAAGGTTTAGTTTCTGCAGACTTATCGCCTGGAGCAGGTTCATATGCATTATCATTATCGTCATCTTTCTTTGCGTTTTTAGCAAAGTGAGCTGCACGTTTATCTTTTGTAGACTTAGACATTTCGTCCCCGTCTGCGTCTTTTGCATAATACTTCTTAGGTTGAGTTCCTTTCTTGCCCTCGATATCTTTATCCTGTTGAGTTTTTCTCAACTTTTCTCTTATTAATTCTAATTCGTCTAAGTGATTTGATATCATAATACTATTTATGACCTTTTTGCGTCTAACTCTGCTTGTTTCCATGCAAGTGCAAGTTTGTTTTTAGGGAATGAAGTAGACCAACCCAATAATTTCGCATAGAGTTTGTTTGCTTTCTTCTCTAGTGTTCCAATGTCATCGTCATTTGTCACTTCGACAAAATCCTTTTTAAACATAGATTTAAATAAATCTGCATTTTTTCTAGAAGCTTCCCAATCCTTTTTAACTATTTCAGGTGGTAATTTTCTTGCACGCATTTCATTTCTTTTTTGTGCATTATCAAGACTTGCACTAACGAATATCATTTTGTATTCGTATCCGATTTTATCTAACATTTTTTTGTAGTTCTTAATCTTGTTTGAATCGGCACTTGTAGTGTCAAATATCATTCCAAGTCTGTTTTGGATATATGAATCCATATTCTTTTTGGTGATATCTTTTGCACGTTTTCTAATTGGGTCACGTAAATCTGCAGGCATATTTCTTAAATCTAATCCTAATCCTGCTTTCTTTAGTCCTGTTTCGAATGCTTTATCAGTGTTGACCATTTTTAAACCAAGTGCAGTTAATCCTAGTTTTTTCACAACTGTTGATTTACCTGAACCTGGCCCACCCATTAGGAAAACTGCTTTAAAGGTGCCTGGGTCGTAAACACCCTCGTCTATCAAATCTTCTACCATGTAGTGTGGTAGTGTTGATTCTGCAATACCCATTCCTTTACGGATATCGTTATAAAGTTTCTGAATCAGTCCTTTGTTTTTGGTTGGAACACCTTGTTTGAAATTATCAAAGTCACCTGCTTCTGCATATCCTCTGAGTTTACTTGCAGACATTCCACTGACATCATCTGCATCAGGGTCTCTCTCACCAGCAGATACAATATTGATTTCGTCAAACTTATAGAATCCGTGTCTTGCTTTTACACCATTATATTTGTTTAGTAGTGTATCAAACTCTCTTATTCTATCTGACCCAACAACCATTTTGATTCTAGTGTATTTCTTTTTATGTAATTCTGTTGCAATCTCGAATACTGTTCTTGCGTTTACGTCTGCAACAATCTTTCCAAAGAAGTTTCTAAGGTATTTAATTTTATCTCTATGATTGAGTGGATTCTTTTGTTTGTCGTTGGAGTGTGAAGTGAACAACAGAACGTCATCACCTCTTGATTCTTTTTTAAGTTTATCTACTAACTTTGCATGACCTGTAGTAGGTGGATTGAAACGACCAAAGGTAAATACTGCACCTTTATCTTTTGCTTCTACTAAAAATCCATTAAACGTTTTCATTACTTATCCCAATTCTTTTGTGCAGTAAAGTTATTGTATGCAAACTCCATTCTATCTACGAGTTTGACTGCACTTCCTGTTTTATCGATTGCAACGTATCCTTCGGGATTGACCACTTCGAAACCATTAGCAGTCTTTTTGAAAGTTCCGATACTCTTTACTCTATTTAGTGCATTTATGATAAGTTGTTTTGCAACGACTAAGTGTCCCATAAATGAAGTAAGATTCTGAATCATTTTCTTTAAACTTCTGAGTTCGTTATAAAGTTGTTCACCGATTTCTCTTTTGATTGCCTTTGTTTTCTCTTGTTTTACTTTACCAACTACTTTCTCTTCCCAATATCCTTCGAAGTGTTTCATATATCCTTCGTAAGTTGGTTTGTATGAACCACCTCTGATAAGTGTATTACAATATGTTTTATAACTTGCACCTGAACCTTTTCTAAGTATCTCACCTTGTATTTCCATGAACTTAGTCAAGTCTTTTCTTTTGATTCCATGGAAAGCTTTACCTGTTTTAGATAACTCTTGTGTAAGTGCAAGTGTTTCTTTTGCAGTCATTGAACCTTTACCACTGACATCTTTATAAGTTGCATCGTCAATCCATACGTCTGAACTGTTTCCTAGTTTGGATATGTTAGCACCGAAACTTGCAGATAAGTCTTCTATAGTTCCACCAGTGTAAGTAGTGTGAAACACTATTCCCATTTTAGATTTTGCAATCTTTTTACCTAAGTCTGACTCTGTATTAACTGCATACATGATTGTATTAGGTTGAAATGTGACAAAGGATTTCCCGTCAATCTTCTGCATTTTCTTATCATTGGTATACATTAAATCACCTTGAAGTATTGTATTCCAAGATAGTTTAGATAAACACTGGAATGAAGTCAAGAACTTTTCCTGAAGTGTTCCTGATAACTCACTTGCATTTTTGATTTCTGATTCTGAAGTGTAATATTTGGGTTCTTTGTTAAAGAGTGATTTCTTTGCAACAAAGAATTGATTGGTTTCGGGGTGTAATCCACAAAAGATAGCAGGAGCTCCGTCCCACTTTACAGTCATATTAACACCTGAATTGGAATTACCCTTCAACATGTCCCTAAGACCTTGTAAGAAGTTTATAGCCCCACGACCTCCGTCAATACCTTGATTGATGATTTCGTCTTCTAAGTGTTCTAAATGTAGATTTTTTGCACCCATAATAGTAATTATACCACATTCTTGGTGGTAATACTACTATTTATGGGAATTTTTAACCTGAAACTTGGTCAACATCACCAGCGTCTTCACCTGCGATTAAATCGTCAAGGTCTGTTTGTAATGTTGCTTTTTGAGTGTTTAATCCGTCAACGTTAGGAACAACTGCGTCTGTCACACGTTCTTTGTGTGCATGTGCAAACCACTGATTTCTTTCGTCATCTGACTTATCGTCCCATGCATTATCAGTAAATGTAAAACTTTCGTCATAACTAACACCTGAGTTTGCAGACTGCCACTGTATTAACCAACCTTTATATCCGTCTATACCAGTGTAGTCAACCCTTGAACTGTAAGGATTAGAAGTTTCAACCATGTTGTAATCACCATTGACATTGGTTTCCCAATCAATATTTTTTTGCACATTTGCAATTTTAGTTTGCAGTGCTGTTTTTGAGTCTGCTCTAGACATAATATCTCCGTGATTTTATACTATTATTTAGGATTTTGAGAGGGGTGAGGAAGACAATTTTGTTTCTATTTTATGAATTTTTTTAGATATTTTATCGATTTCTTTCTTGTCTTTATCAGAACGTGCCTGTCTTAAGGCCTTCTTTAATTCTATCTTCTTAGAGATAGAGGATATCACGTCTTGACTTTTAAGAGTCTTTTTCATAATCTAACTTACCAGTATACCATTATTTATGTGTCCTGTAAAGTGGGTTTTTAAACTTTAAAATCATTGAATTTTTCTGCACCTCTGTTTCTATCAAACACTGGTGTATCGTCATCATAATCGTCACTATCGAATAACTCTTCTTGTGCTTCTTGTTCACAATCATAGAGTTTCATACGACTTCTATCAATACCAATCACAAATCTTTTGAAGATTGTAGGGTCATTGTATCTATTCTTTAACTGTTTGACTACGAGTTGGTCTAGTTCTTCTAGTTCGTCACTAGTAATCAATGCAAACATTAAGTCTGCAGTTGCAGGCAGTCCAAAAGATTCCGAAGTGTCTTCGAGTCCAATATCCGTGGAACCATAACCACTTCGGGTTGTTTGTGTTGCACTTACCAATGGAACGTCATATTCGACTGCAAGACCTCTGAGTTCTTCTGCAATACTCTTCACCAATGTGTATGAGTTTGCACCACTGCCTGGCCTGATTCTATGGGAAGCACATATGTTTAGATAATCTATGAAAATGATATCGGGTTGAAAGTCTTTTTTGATATCCAATTCTTGTAATAAGTGTCTGAAGTGTCCAACATGAGCAGCTGCAGTTGGATATTCTTTGACAATCAATTTACCTTTTGTTTTGTTTTTAAGTTTTTCAACCTTCTTATCATACATTTTCTTAGACAAATCGGGAAGTTCTTTCATAGGAATGTTCATAGTGTTAGAGTCAATTCTTTCTGCAATCCTTTCTTCTGACATTTCTAGTGTAATGTATAATACATTCTTACCCATCATTAAACAAGAACTTGCTTGGTGACACATAAACAATGATTTACCAACACCTGTTCCAGCAAGAACAATGTTAAGTGTTTTATTAGGTAAACCACCTTTTGTAATTTTGTTGAAGTATTCTAAATCAAAAGGAATCTTCTCTTCTTCCGTATGATAGAACTCAAACCTTTCGTCTGTATCCTCTAACACGTCATGTCCAATATGAGTGTCAAAGGACACGGAAAGTGCGTCCTTCAATAACTCGGGTATTTCACCAGTAGACCTTTGTGATTTTTTATCTATAACTTCGATAGAGTCCATGACTGCAATATAGATTGCTCTATCTTTGCACCATTTCTCTGTTTCGTCTATTAACCAATCACTAGGGGTTTGGTCTTTCTCTTTACCAATTTTCTCAACAATAGTTTTTGAACCTTTTGCAATATTCTCATTTAATGAGGTATTGTTATCAAGGTTTATGAGAAGTGCTTCTACTGTTGGTGGTTTGGTATACTTCTGAAAGTAATCATATATTTCATTGAATACAGTTCTTTCTTCAGTATCAGCAAAATACTCCGATTTAATGAATGGGACGCACTTTCGTGCAAACTCTTCACTCTGAATCAGATTCTTCAGTATTGTCTGTTCTATTCTCGTTTCCATATTTAAAGTATCCTTCTACTACCTTTTCGAGTCTTTCCATTACATCATCTGTAAAGTATTTCTCGGGGTTGTTGTTAATGGTTTTACCAAACTCTGTTTTACCATTTGGTAATTCAATTCTTGTTGAAGACTTCTTGAAGATACCACTTGCAAGTGCAAGGTCTAAAAGACCATAGTATCTATCAAGACCACTATCGTATGACAATCTTACGTCTACGATTCTGTTCTCAACTGTAAGTCTTGATTTTGCATTCTTACAATGAATGATATTTCCAATGACTTCTGTTCCTTCTTTTTCTTTCTTCTTTGAAAGATAGATAATTGAAGAGGCTGCATATTTCAAACCACTTCCACCACCCATTTCTTTTTGTGGGAACATTGAACCAATCACGTCATAAGTGTGATTAGTCACAATCATAGGAACACCAGCACGTCCCAACTTAAGTGTTAGAACTCTGAATGCACCTTTAACAACTTGAGCACGAGTCATGTCACGAGTTTCTTTACCCGCTGCAGTATCCTCGATTTCTTTAGTAGTGGATAACATTCCAAGTGAATCAAGACACATCATCATAGGTGGTCTTTTATCTTTTGGAGTTTCCAAATACTTATCAAGTATAGATATTGCCTGTTGTCTGAATTCTTGAACAGTGACCACAGGCACGATAACCATTCTGTTTGAATCGATTCCTCTCTCTTCAATCATTTGTTTACTGATTGCAGATTCAGATTCGAAGTAGATAACTGCAGACTCGGGATTATCTTCTAGAAACTGTTTGACCATTCCTAATGCAAAGAATGTTTTACCAGTTGCTGATTCACCTGCGATTGCAGTAATTTTGTTTTTAGGAAGTCCACCATAAAGTGAACCACTGAGTAATGCATTGAAGACATAAGAACCTGTATCAACAAAGGTATCTACGTCCCCAGCTGCAACCCCTTCAGAAACGATATTTGCATACTCGTTTCCCGAGGATTTCACTAAGTCTTTAATAAATGACATAACACTTCTCCATAATGTTTATATACATTATAGTATCTATGTTAGATTTTGTCTAGTGGGTTTCGTCTAATTTTTTAGAAATATCACAAAGTCTGTCGTCTATTCTGACATGTTCTTCCATCATAGAAACTAAGGAAGACACTTTGACTTCTAAGTGTATGATAAATGCAAAGATTACACCAATCATTAAGATATAGAAACAATCCATAGGTGTTATAATCATAATACTACCTCACCTAATTGGATTAATTTTTCTCTGTTTTTTAAATGACCTTCTTCGATTTCTTCTTTATTACCACCAGTGTATTTTACTGCATGATAATCTAAAATCATTTGTTCGTTTATGTTTACTTTATGTCCAAAGACTGGGTGTCCTTCGATATGATGAGCAAATAATTCACCCAAAATTCTACCAAATTTTCCTTTATCATGTGATACAAGGGATACACTTTCACACTCCTCTAATAGTTTTTTGAGATGTTTTTTACTTGCTTTACCAAATTTCTTTTCGGTTAAATCTCTAGTTCTAGATTCTGGCGTGTCGATTCCTAACATTCTCACACGTTGTTTCTTATAAACCATACCGAATCCTAAATCGATATCTACGTCTACAGTGTCACCATCGACCACTTTCACTACTGATACTTTATACTCATACATTATTTTTCTTCCCAGTTTTGGATTGCACGTCTGATTGAATCTTCTGCTAACACTGAACAGTGTAGTTTTATAGGTGGAAGTTCTAATGCGTCTGCAATATCCTTATCTTTAATTTTCTTGGCTTCTTCTATAGTCAAACCTTTTAACATATCAACGAACATAGTTGAACTTGCAATTGCACTTCCACAACCATATGTTTTAAACTTTACGTCTTCTATAACATTAGTGTCGGGATTTAGTTTCAATTGAAGTTTCATAACGTCACCACATGCGGGAGCACCCGTCATTCCTGTTGCTACATTCGGGTCGTTAGGGTCAAATCTTCCAACTGAGAATTGTTCGGGTGAATTTAAAACACCTTCGAACCTCTCAATCACTTGTTTACTATATGCCATTACTCTTATTTATAATAAAAAAGAAGGGACTAGTTAGTCCCCTCTTCTAGTTCTACATTTTTGTGGGAACTCTGAACAATAGAGCATCATAGCCTCCAGTAATACAACTGTCGGAATGACCTCCTCTACTTTTTTTCAGTTTTCTCTTCCTCTTGTAGTTCATCTGTCTGTCGGTCAACTTCGTCTGCAACAGTGTCAATGACTCCTGTTGTAGTGTCTGCGACTAACGTTCCAACTGATACTACATCATCTGCAACTGCGTTTACCAATGTTTGAGTTCCTTGAACTGCACCATCGACAACACCAGTTGTAAACTCTTTACCACCTTCAATAACTGCTCCAACTGAGGCACAAGAAGGAAGTAATATACCCACAAAAATAGCAATATATGCTATTTTCATTGTTTACTCCATATGGATTAATTTTATTAGACCTCCAACTGAGAATCTAACTCCTAGAGTATTTAGTGTCAAACAAGTCCCAATCTATGGGATTTTGGGTTTTCTTGTATTGGGTAAATGTTCTATCGTAATCATATGCAATATACAACATAAAACCACCTATTGCAGCTGCAAGAAGTATATAACCTATTGCAATTGGTATTATTGGGAACATATAAAACATTATCAGTGTATGTGCAATCAATACACTATACACATAAAACTTTATACTAATCAGTAGGTGCCACATCTTTACCTAAAAGTAAATCTTTGAAGTCATTTGAATGCCAATAACTGTCCAGTGTGATATCCACTACCAGTGCAATCAAAACGAATGTTAAAATTATTCCGAGATATAGATTAATAAATGCATTAATCTTCATCCAACGTATCATGTGTTTCATAGTGTCTCCTAACCAAAGAACGAATCTAAACTTGCAACTGGTTCTACATTCCAGTTAATTAAGTTTACGATATTCTTTAATGGTTCTGTAAATGCTTTATCAAATTGCATATCATAATCAATGAATCTATGTAAATCTAGTTCCCTAGGAAGTGAACTAATAAACGATATGACATTCTCATTGATTGGGTTTGGTGTTGTGAGATATGAAAAACGAATCTTATCTGAGTTCTTAATCATTTCATATCTCATGTCGAGGTTCTTGGATTTCAATAAATGGTTGTGTAGTAGAGAACCTCGAACATGAATTGGTGTTCCTTTAGAATAAATGTTTGTAGGACAAGAGTATTGTGCAAGATTTTTTACACCTCTTGGAAATGCAACCTCTTCGGGTGGAAGGTTTCTGAATTCTTTTCTTGCAGTTTCTACGAACTCCCACAATTCTTGTTCAGTTCCATTCATAACCACCTTTAAGGCTTCTGTTAGTTTTGTTCTGACCCATTGAGGTGTAGAAGACTTTGCAGTTTCAATACCCATCATTTTAAGTTTCGGTTCTGCAAGTCTTACACCTTCGTTGTCATGAACATTGAGAATGTATCTTTTCTTTGCAGTCCAAATACCTCTGTCTGCAATTACCTCTCTCCCCATTTGCATTTTCTGTTGGAATGCATTGGTGTATTCTGCAAGTTCTTTGAATCCTTTTGCAAGAACCTGTTCAATCATTCCTTCAGATTTGTTTAGAAAATCTACAATCTTGGTCTTGTCTGTTTCTTCGGGTAAAACTTTCTTAACTAGTTTGTCCATTGTAATGTAAACAGAATCGGTATCCATTGCAATCACATAGTCTTCGTTCTCTGTCTCAAGTGTTTTGTTTAGGAATTCATTAATAGTTTTCTCTGACCACTTGATAATTAACTGACCACTGGTTGTGATTGACTCTGCAAGGTCGATAGAAAAGAATGCAAAGTATTGATTTGCAAGAGCTCCATATGCTGAGTTAAGTGCAATCTTACGAACCTGTTGATTATTGTATGCACGTTTAATAAGTGTATCAAGTTCTCTCTTACGTTTTAGTTCTTTACAGACTTCTCGTTCTTTCTGATAACCAATCATTTTCTTCTTCCACTCTTTTCTCTCGTCATAGAGTCGTTCCATAAGTTCGGGAAGAAATCCTTGTTTATCTTTAGAATACATTACACCATTTGGTGTGACTGTATTTCCACATTGATAGACATAAGATAAGTCTGCTTGTTTAGATAACATTTTATCTACGTTGATATCTTGTCTGTTTCCTTTTACCATTTTCTCGGGTGAGATATTGTATTGCATAATGATATGTGGATACAGTGAGTTCAAGTCGAATGACACTACCCAATCATGTCCACCGACTATTGGGTCTTTGACATATGCACCAACGATTTGGTGTGTCTTATCATTACCAGTCTTTAGTCTTTGTGGTGGTGTCTGAATGTTTTGTTCTTTGAGGTGATTATAGATTATGGTTTCCCAATACTTCACCATTCCGAAAGTGTCATTGTAATTACACTTTGCATTGTATGACATTGCACAAGTCAATTCAATCAATCCTAGTTTCTCTTCTAGTTCTTCAACAAGGACAACGTCTTTTACATTATAGTCTAAGAACTTTCCATAGTCTTGTTTGTATAGTGTATGTAGATTACCATACTCTGAGTAATCAATCTTACCTTTACCAAGTTCTACTTGTGCAATGTTTTCTAGTTTGTAAGATTCTTGATTTACGAATGTATGTTTACGATAGAGTTCAAGATAGTCAAGAACATTGATACCATAGAGATTGAATATCATTTGTTTCTGACCAAAACCTGAGTGGAATTCTCTTACGTCACATTGATTCCATGGTGAAAGTTTTTTGTGTTCTCCCTCACCAAGAATTCTATCAATACGATTACAAAGATATGTGATATCGAAACTGTTTACATTCCAACCAGTAATGATATCAAAGTTTTCTGTTCTCCAGTATTTTATAAACTTGAGTAAGAGTTCTGATTCGTTTTTGCAGTTGTGATAAACTACGTCTGTTCTGTTGTGTTCCCAAGGGCCGATACCAAACACTTGTGTATCTTCACCAATAGGTTTGATTGATATTGCATTGACCTTTTCATTTGCATAGATTGGTTCGGGGAATCCGTCTTCACACTCACACTCAATATCAAGTGTTGCAATCTTTATGTATTTCAAGTCCCACTTGATATCACCTTGAAATTTATCTGCAATATAAGTGTAGATATATCTGTCGTATCCATGGATTTCGAATCCTTCGACACCACTGTATCTCTCTCTGAACTTTCTTGCACCACCCATAGAGTTGAGGTTCACTGCTTCCAGTGACCTTCCGTCTAAACTCTTGAATGGGGTTTCTCCTTTCTTTGAAGGAATGAAATGATTGGGTCTATATGCAACAGAAAGTTTTTGTTGTTTTCCGTTCTTATAACCCTTGACTAGAATCTTGTCCCTAGTCCTACAAACATTTGTATAGAAATCCATGTAGTTATTATACTACAATCGGGGTTATTCTGTCAATGTGATTTTGTCGGTATATTCTGAGAAATGCTTTTTTACTACGTCTTTTAAATCTTCGTAATGTGCAATTTGTTCTAGTTCTTTTTCGATTGTCTCAATGTGGTCACCATGTTCTGCAACCCCTACTGAATTTTTACATTGAACTAGAATGTTTGCTTTGTGTTTTGCAATATGTCCGTCTGCATGAGCAACAACACCTTTTAGAATTTCATTTGTCATATCTTTCATTATTTACCTCTTTGGTTATTATTACCAGTTGCAACCTTAAAGTTTGTTTCTAATTGTGGTCTTGGTTCAAAGACTGTTTGCACTAAATCTTTGTTAATAATAAAGTTATATTCTTTTGCATAGGGAATCCATGGTGCAAGTTTTACTTCGAACTTTCCGTCTTGCACGTCTGTGATACAAAGTTGAGCCTCTTCGATTTTATAATCACCCAATAATGTTTTACTTACAAACCCGATAATCACTTCTCCTGTATCGAGTCTAATACATTTAACTTTAGACACTTCTGACAATCTCCTGTAGTTCAATTGAACGTCTTCCTACTTGTTTAAACCAACGTGAGTCTTCCATTTCAACTGCAACCTTTTCCCAATCGTTTTCGATTACACCTTTCCACATATTATTGAACTTTGCAAATCTAGTTCCTCCTAGATTGAAAGTCATGTTTATAAGAACGTGTTGTATATCTTCGGGAAGTGCATAGAAGTCTTCTCCACCTTTTGACTCAAACAAGTGAACTGTTTCTTCTACGTGTTTGTCAAAATCTATTTCGTAAACTTCGTCTACTCTTTCTTGTGAAACTGGTGTTCCAGCTGGTTGTCCGTATTCGGGGTCGTCTTCTTTAACTAAGTGTCCAACACCAAACGTTAAATATCCTAGTGAGTCTTCGTAAATTTCTAAAACTTCACCTTCGTGTCTTTTAATCTGTTCCTTCAGTAATTCCTTGTTCATTCTCTTTCCTCATTTGTTCCTGTAGTAATTCTACGAGTATATCACCCATAAGGTTATTTAATTCCTTATTATTTAGTAGTTCGTCTAAGTCATGATTTTCGGGAACGACAACAATATCTCTCTGAAAATTTATGTTTGGTTTTCCTTCTTCAAATCCAACTTTACCATAAACATAGATAATGTCTTTCCATTCTCCTTTAAGAATTTGAATACCCGACATATCAAGTTTGTTATTGTCTACGACACAATAAACTCCTTCGTCAAATAATGGTGTTAGACTATCCAAAAAAACTCTCCAATGTATTTCTTCTGTTAGGTAAGAATAAATCCTTATCCTCTTTTGAGAACCACCATACATTTTCCATGTATAATTTTTTCATGAAATCTTGCATTGCAGTTCTATCGATTCCTTCTTTGTCTGATACTTGATTGTCGTCACTATCACCTTTCACGTCTGACCACTTCTCTAAGAATGATTCAGAAGATTGAGGCCTTTGCATGATTCTCATTCCAATTTGACCTTTGAAATATGGTCTAAGTAAATCTACAACTTCGTCACACGAAGGAAACATTTTTCCCTTAATCTTTGGGTTCATTATATTTATCAATAAGTGTCCATTCTCTGATAACACTTCGAATGATTTTCTAGAAACTGGTAAAAAGAAATCGTCTCTCCATGATTCATATTCTGAGAACTTACTCCATGACTGGTCTTCTTCATGTTCTCCACCTTTGTTATATGTTTCTGTAGAGAAATATGGTGGTGAAGTGAATGCACAATCTATTGGTGGAAACTCTTCATAAGGAATATCCTCTGCACCACTTCTATAGATTATAACTCTTTTAGAACCAACTGACATAAACTTATCTTTGGTTTCTGTAATCTTTGGTGCATAACCTGTAAGAATCTTTTCATATTCTACACATTGTTTTTTATACACTTCAAAAGTGTTTGGGTTCGGGTCACAACCAATGTAGAGTTCTGTTCCTTTGGTTGCAAAGAATCCACATAGTCTATCTCCCCAACCACAACTGGTATCCAAAACTGTTTTTGCCTCAGTCATTTCATAAAAACATTTTGCAACAACTGGTTTGAATTGTGTTGCAATATAGGCACCCAATCTAAATGCCATTCTGTAAGTGTCTTCTTTAAGTGAACCACCTACTAACTTAATTGTTTCGTTTCCGTCTACATCTGTTGATATCTCTTTTTTGATATCATTTACACCTCTCCATATTGCACCTAATGGTGATTTAAGTTGTTGAGCAGTTGATTCTTTGAATGCATTCAATGGAGCTCTATGTCCATATGAATCACAAGCAAGTCTTAAGTGTTGCATAAAGTAATCACTTGCATCATTAAAAGTAGAAGGTGCATTGACCATTCCATGACCCCATTCTGAATATGGGTATTTGTAATCGTCATACTTTTCTACAACTTCTTGTTCTAAATTTTCGTGTGGATATATAAACTTCCATACGTCATATTCTAGAAGTCTAATAAAGGTATTTCTCATTTCTTCGTGAGAAATAGGTTTGAGTGGGAATTCGGGTCTTTCTTTTTCTATGTAATCTGCAAGAACCTCACGGAACTTTTCCCTTCCGTATTCTTCTGTTAATGCATCGAAGAGTTTACCCTCAATAATGGGTAAACCCTTCTCATTTGCATTGTCTTTAAGGACTTGGTATAGTTTATCCGACAAACTCGTCCCCATCGTTCCATGCACAACCTGTTAGACCACCTGCTTGTAAACCTTGTAAAGTTCTTAGAACTTCTGTATGGTTTCTTCCAGTGTCTAATGCATTGACTGAAGCATGTTGAATGATTCTGTCTTTGTCAAAGATAAAGGTTGCACGATAACATACACCCTCTTCTTCATTGACAATACCCAATAGTGAAGATAATCCTAGTCCACAATCAGCTGCAAGTGTATGTCTGATATTACCTATCAATTCATTATCTTGTTTCCATGCTAATTTACAGAACTCGTTATCACCACTAATTCCTATCACGTTTGCATGGTCAACTAAAGTGTCGAAACCAGCAATCTCTGTAGGACATATAAAGGTAAAGTCTTTTGGATAAAAGTAAACTACTGACCAATCATGTTTTAATGGTTGATAATTTTCGTCTACACTAACTCTCACAAATTCGTTGTTTTCATTAATTCCTTGCAGTGAGAACGCAGGAAATTGTTGTCCAACTGTTAACATAATAAATCTCCTTTATATAAAGATACACCCATTATACTATATAACGGGTGTATACGTAAAGGGGGTTTTCTATTTAATTTTAATAGAAACTGGTTTATCCTCTTCGGGGATAACTCTAACCAGTTTGACGTGTAGAATTCCGTCTACCATATCTGCACCACTAACCTCAACATCATCTGCAAGTGTAAAGGTTCTTTTGAAAGCTCTTGAGGCAAGTCCTTTATGGACAAAATCCTTTGAGTCTTCATCTACTTTACCTTCGATTGATAAGATATTTCTTTCTTTAGTGATTTCAATATCTTTTTTACCAAATCCTGCGACTGCAAGTTCAATGCAATAGTTCTCTGCATCTTCCTTTACAATGTTATAAGGTGGGTAGTTAGTAGTCGTATGATGTGTTAGTCTTTCGAGTTCATCGAAGTATCTATCAAATCCTACAGTAAGCGGTCTGAATTGACCAAATATATCTAAATGCGTCATATTTTTCTCCTATTATAGCAAGTTAATATATCCTAACCTCATTTGAGCATTAGGGTGAGAACCGAGCTCTTTTGAAGACTTGGGGTCACTAGATGTCGGCGTTGCCCAATCCTAGTTCCAAATCCGAGCTCTTTTGAAGTTCTCTACTATATTATATAGGGTCTTTTATGATTTAATCAAGAGGGTTTTTAAAAAAAAGTTATATTTTTTTACAATTCTTTTCAGAATCATGCCAGACTTTATAGTTGTTTCCTACAACGATTAACATAAATCCATTTATCTGTTTTACAGTTTTTGAGGATAAATTACCTTTTCTTAAATCGTATTGTATTGATGGAATAAGTAATACACTCTTAGTAAAGACCATATCACTGACTGAAGGTCTTTCACCTATGATAGGATTTAGTTCTCTTACACAATCATATTTGAGTCCACGATATGTAGTGTAGACATCTGCAAGTTGCAATCCTATAAAAGCTACCCAATCACCTGTAGTTGGTGGGTCAACTAATCGGAGTGTAAATAGTGACCTGTTCTGACTTTCCCTTAACCTTGATTCTATCAACTTCTGAGAATGTTCTATTTGGACACTGTCGATATGTTTCTGATGATAACAACACGTCCACCCCTTCATAATTTCTTGTTTGTCCCTCGAGTCTAGCCCCAAGGTTGACGGCGTCTCCAATGACGGAATAGTCAAATCTAACTTCTGACCCCATGTTTCCAACGATGCATTCACCTGTAGAGATACCAATACCAACATTGATAGGAGGTAGGTTGAGGGGTTTAAGTTCTTCATTGAGTTCCTTGGTTGCAGTTAATACTTCTATTGCAGACTTAACTGCTAGTTCAGCATGATTTGGACAATCCAAAGGTGCATTCCAAAAACTCATTATACAGTCGCCCATGTATTTGTCGATTGTTCCTTTATTATTTAGGATTATCTTTGTTTGCATGTCAAGAAACTTGTTTATGAGTTCAACTAATCCTTCGGGGTCGTCATTGTTTTTATAGTGTTCACTTATGGGTGTGAATCCACATATGTCCATGAACATGAATGTCATTTCTTTTCTCTCTCCACCCAACTTCAATAGTTCAGGATTCTCTGCGAGTTGGTCAACCATGTCGGGAGATAAATACTTTTGAAACTGCTTCTTAATTTGTTCTTTGAGTTGATAGGTTTTATAATATTTGTTGAAGGAAGCATGTCCAAAAACTATTATGGAGGCCATCGATGAGTAGAAGATATCGAAAAGAACGAAACTTGAAGTCCACAAATAGAAACCCAAACCCACCTGAAATCCAACGATACCTAGACTCACTATCCCCGAAAAAATTGTGGGAAGTGTGTAGACCGATACCATTATTCCTAAAAGGACTGTCAATAGAAGAACGACTTCTAAGAATTCAAGATAGTAGGATTGTTGTATTTGAACTCCTGTGGAGACGGAGTGGAGGATTGAAGCTTGAACTTCGTGAGGATACTTTACACCCACTGGGGTTGAAACTGGATTATTCAGACCTTCAGCCGTCAGACCCCAAATTAGAGTCTTGTTCTCTAGGTTAGAATTTGGTAAATCTTTTGCCGACACCCTTTCGAAATTATTCCAATATCCTACAAGGATATCTGCAGTTGGAGTGGTTTCGATTGGGGGTTGTCTACCTATACGAATCCATTCGATTCCAACTTCGGGTGTCACACGAGTCTGATAATTAGGTTGGTCATACATTGCACGTAAAACTTCTAGTGCAACTGAGGGATACACTACACCATTTGCAGAAACAATTAATGGTGCAGAACGAACTGTTCCGTCAAAGTTTGCAGTTCCACTGACTGGTGGTGTAGTAATTGTCACACCTGAACCATATGAATTTTGTTCTAGTATTGGAATCGGTGAAGAGATTCCTGAGAAACTCCATATATGGTCGTCTATATTTCCTCCACCGAAAACACTAGTTCTTACAAAAGGTGCAGAACCAGTATCTTTTTGAATTGTTGGTGCAGAAGATAGAATCGATAATCGGTTAACTAAACCTTCTGCAAATGCTTCATCACCCTGAAACCTATCAGGTTCTTTAAAGAGTTGAGTGAAAACATGTGTATTAGTGTATGAAGTGTCAAGCATTAAATCCCTGTAAATAGACCTTGGCCAAGGATACTGACCATACACTTCAAGTGAAGATTCGTCTATATCTACTAAGACAATATTGTCTACCTGAACTACTTCCTGAGATTGGTGTAGATAATCAAAATAAGACCATGATATATTTTCTATGAAATAGGGATTCCATATCTTAAGACCGAATAATAACCCTATGGTTATTACAACTGTTTTCCACGAATACATTAATTACCTTGAGTGACGTTTAAAGTGCAACCACCTATTGTATTACATGTTTGAGATAGTGTATATGATTGTGCAGTATCACCTGTTTGAACTAAGGTTAAATCTGTTCCGTATGTTCCGTCTAGTGTTATTGTTGCAGTGTGAGCTCCAGTCTTTTTCTGAATTACACTAACTTCATTGTAATCGTTGTTAATTGTTCCAGTAAGTGTCTTATCACCATTCTGCAATTGTTTTGAAAATACGTCATTGTAATCACCATAAATGTTCCAAGTCATTGAATGACTTATTGAATCTGAATCTTGTTTCTGACTTCCTTTAAAGTCATTGTAGTCACCATGAATATCTAATCTTACATAGTTTCCACCAGGCTCCGTTCCGTCATAACTCCAAGTAGGTGTAAGTGAGTTGTTGATTTCATATCCTTGACCAAAAACAACTTGGTTGTAATTACCCCATATATGAAATCCAAAATCATTATCATTACAACTTGTGACAGAACATTTTTGTCTAACTTCTAATTCATTATTATATCCGTCTAAATCACCACCCCAACTTTTACCCGAACCCCATGTATCAGTCCAACCAATATACAAATTGTTTCCTGATTGTAAAAGGTCTATTGTATTATTTTGGTGGTCAAAAGAAAAACGTGCAAGGTTATTATAACCTATTTGGTCAATTGATAAATCTGCATTGTCACCACCATTGACTTGTTCTACATGAACGTGATTATCGTCTGCATAAGAAAACATAGGGATTATAGAAATCCCTATGATAAGAAATGTTTTCTTTAAAATATCCATTGTAATATTAATATTGTTAATATACCTTTACACCATGCAAACCACATAGCTTGATATTGAGTCAGACCGAATTCGTTTAACCACCATTCGGTTCTTCTCTCATGCCACTTAAAGACTTTTATTAAAGTATCCATAAGTTGCCTCCTATGTATTATTTAGTTAGATTGATTGATAAAGATACGTATGCTGGGGTCACCATTTCCGAACTCAATTATACCTTCCCAACCTTCTACCCTAGTGTCTACGAAACCTGAACCACCTGATGCAATGGTTATTTCAATAACACCATTCACATTTCTATACAGATATAAGTTTCCATCTTCTACAAATACGTTAAATTGTGAATCTTTGTTGAATCCAAGTGTTGCACCCTTTAGGTCATAATCACCTGTTTGTCCTTTTTGTGCATCACCAAGACTTACAGTTGTCTTTTCTAATGCTTCTACTATGTCTAATAAATCTGTAAGGAAGTCTACATCTAGAAAATCTATATCTAGTCTACTTCCTCTTGCATCATAATTCTCATCTGTATAATCATCTATATCTTTTTCTAATTCATTGAATTCTAGAAAATCAACATCAAGAACACCTTGGTCTTCATCAAGGTCATCTGAAGCCTGTTCCTCTACTGCTTGTTTTACTTCTTGTGGTGGGTTAACAATAAACATATTGTCAATGAGATTAACTGTTAAATTGTTTATTACTACTGATTGAGTTGGTGGTTGGTCTAAACTTGATACCATTGTTGCTTGATATGCCTTATTCAGTATAGTTTCTCCACCTTCGTTATATACTCTAATCTCACCTGAAGGTGTTATTCCGTCTTCGTCAGGCAAAAGTATAACAAGTGTTCTTCCTAGTTCGTCAATAGTTGTTGTGAAATCTGTTCCATTAATTGCTATCTGAGCAGTTGGAGTTGATATGTCTATGTTTGCTTTCTTTATTTTGTTTCCCTTACCTGAAGCAAATCGTGCCGTTCCTTGCACCATTCTCATAGCCATTTTTGATTTAGAAGGGTCGGGGTCGTAATACACTTCGTCAATGTATACAATTGTATGTTCGATTAAGTCAAGTTCTTCTTCGTCTAAGAACTCAATCTTCATTCTCCCATTTACTGTTTCTGCAACGTCATACAATTCAATATCATAACCTATTTCAGGTGATATGAAATCTGTATTTTGACGTGTAATTTTTCCGAGTCCAATTGACTCTACGATATCACCAATGGGGTCACTGAATGCAACCCCACTGATAAACATAAGATTAATTACTATCGCTAGATGAATCTTTTTGAGTAATTTGGATTGTTGCATTATCACTTGTAATATCCAATGTAATTAGTGCATTAGGTGTTGCACATGAAGCATTTGACGGCGAACATGTTCCACTAATTTGTGTAATATCCATATCTGCACTATCTCCGTCTAGGTCAACAACCAAAGATTGTTCCCCGTCTGACTGAAGTGTGTTAATATTATTACTTGAACCCGTGACTTCAAAGTCCCAAGTTAAGTCATCACTTTCCCAATCAATATCAAAAACATTCGAACTACCGATTAGTATTAAGTCTGAATTAAGTCTCTCTGCACTATACACACTACCTTGGTCAAGGTCAAAAGTATTACTACTTCCAGTGACATCAAAGTTAATGTCCGATGAATCTGCACTTCCTACATCTCCGATTAACCAGTCTATACTGTTTGAATCACCAGTAAAGTCTAGTTTATATACTGAACTGTCTGCTTCAACAGAACCGAACAGAGTATTTGAATTTCCTATAAAATCCAAATCAAAGTCCAAAGTTGCACCAGTAATAGTCATAGCTCCTGTAGCACTAGCATCAGAACCTATCTTATTACCAAATCCAATTTGGTCTATATACAAGTCTAAAGTATCACCTGTTTGGGTAATCTTAATCTCGTTATCATCAGTGGATTGTGCGAAAAGAATTGGTGTCGACATTATTGCAATTAAGCAAAAACTAATAAGTTTATTCATTTTCGTTTTCCTCTGTATTTAAATCATGGAGTTCGTTAGTCCCATCTGCTTGATGAGGGTGACGATGTCCATCTGTTATTTTCCAAAAACCTCTATCGTGTCCTTGGTAAACCAATTCTAACACTGCAGCTTCTATAGCAGTTCTCACTGCATAAGTCACTGATTCATTATTTCCCACTCCGTCTTCAATCTCTACTAGTTGGGTTCCTTGTTCTACAAACTTAAATAAGTCTGCACCACCACCCACGGATAGTATTGATTTCCGAGTTTGCACATTAAGTAATACCTCTCCAGTAAGAACACTAACTGCTCTCATTGAAATGGTCACAACATCTTGACGATATTGTTGACTATATCCTATTCCGAGGGTTCTTGCGCCTGAGCCTCCAGTTTGGATATTAGTATCATATCCTACTATTCCACCTTCAATTATAATTCCAGCAAATAGTAAGGGTTGGACACCTTTTGCCTCAGTGTCCGTTGCTTTCGCAAAATCTTGTCTTGCAGAACGAATAATCTGTCTTTCTCTGACTAACGCATCGATTCCATTTCGTTCTACAACTCTAAACCATGTTCCACCACCAGCAGTCTTAAGTGCATCGATAACCATTTCGACACCACCTTGGGTGACTGCAGTAGAGAAATCTGCAATACCTTCCCTTGCTTTTCTCTGACCAGTTTTATCATTGAAGTTATATACTGCAACAATAGGTTTTTCTTCAGCAGGGGGAAGATTTAAAAGTTCTACGTATGAAGGTAATTTAACAACTTCGGGAAACTCTACACAAATATAATCTCTTGTGACTGGTTTCTTTATTCCAGTTGCCATATCCTTTCGGACACCTTGTTCCCAGTTTCTACAATCTTGGGGTGTTTCCGTAAACTTTGGGACTGATGCACAGCCACTTATTAGAAGGGTTAGTGCAAGTAAATACTTAACCATCTCCACCACCAGTTCCCGCATCAGGGTCTTGTCCAAAGTTTCCTGTTCCGACTGGAATTTCTATAACTGTTGTTGTTCCTTCGGTATCAACAATAGTCATCTTTATAAAATCAGTTCCGTCTTCACCTGTTATAACTTCCCATGTTATAACACTTCCCTCAAGTGTAAATGAACCAAAGCTTGATGCATCATCATTACTAAACATTGATTCAACTAATTGTTTAGATAGCTGTGCATAGATTCTGCTTTCTAGGTTCCTAATAAATTTTGCAAGTGTAGTGTTATCTGCTTCTCTTTCAGCAGCCTTTCTTGCAGACTCCAATGCGTCTTCTATTGCTTTCTTACGGCTGGACTCTTGGTTCTCAATTGTAAGATAATGGGCACCCGTTCCGATACCTGAGAATGAAGGGTTTTTAAACTTGTGAACTATCTCCGTTCCGTGAACTTGGAATGATAGTAAAATTGAAATAAAACAAATTGGTAAAATATATTTAATCATTGTCTATGGTTTTTGCCGAAATCTTTTTCTTTTCATTTTCACGATATTCTAGAACTACGTCAACCTTTTCTTTAAGACGTATGAGGTCTTGGTCTAACATTCTAGTTTGGTCAATTACTCGGATTAATGCAAAATGCATTTTTTCAATTTCGGGGTCTATCTTTTCACCAATAAACCACCATACATAATATACGAAATATCCTAGTCCTACCATCATAACAACTGGGAATCCGTAATCGGTTATTAGTTCGACAATTAAGGGGACTTCGGCTTCCATGTTAATCCCTTCTTACATCAAGTTTCCCGTCCTCTATAAAGTTCTCTGCTCTTGCAACTCTCTCTATATCGGGTCTTAACTCTAATGCACTTGACACTAGCATATCAATCTTTATCATTTCGTTAGACATTGTTCTTGCACGATTCTCTAACGATTCACAAAACATTGTAAGTGTCTTAATATTATCGACTATCCCTTCGAAGATTTGTTTGATTACCATGAATATGAAGAACCCCATGACTAATGCCATTGCAATGGGAACTCCAACGTCACCTATCAAATTAAATACTTCTTCCATACCTTCTATTTATAATAAAAAGGGGGACACTGTCCCCCCTAAATGACTTTTTGTCAACTAATTAAAGTTGGTCACGAATTTCTGAAATAACTGCAGCTTTAGCACCACTCTTCTTGACTTTCAGATTTTTCTTTTCTGCAAGTTCAATCAATTGGTTCTTAGTTAACTTCTTTAATTCTGCAACACTTGGTTTTTTTGGTTGTGGTTTTGCAACTGGTGCTTGAACCTTAACCTTTTTATCTTTTTTGTTGTTTGAAACAAAGTAAGCAACTACTAGAACTACAACTATAATTCCGATAATTTCCATAATTTATTACCTCTAATTTATTTATCTAACAAAGGGTTTTTGTCTTTTGCTTTACCTATTGCAAGTGCAAGGACTTCTAACCACTTATACACTTTAGCCCAAAGTTTATCGTCTGCTGGTGTTGGTGTTAAAGCAACAATCACACTACAGATTGATATTACCACTGGAATTACCATAAGTAAATTCCAAATTCCCATAATGAAATCTATGATAGCTGAGAACATAGTTCCTCCTGTTATATTTATAATCCCTATATTTAGGTATTATTTGACCCAATCGAGTATTTTGTTGTCAATTTCCACTCGTTTTTTTCTCTAAATGGAATGATTTTTATCTGACTTAAGGGTGCTTTGGGTTCAGATACTTGGTGCGCATTAACTACTGACACTAGGTTCCATTGTTCCAAAAGTGACACTATAGTGTTCCTTCTTGCAATATCTGATTCGTCTAAGTTAGAAGGTTTCCCGTCTAACAAGAATAATTCTTTGAAATGTGTTATATAATACTTACCACGTTTGTGAAGTATATGACATGATTGGAAGAGTTCTTTATCTTTACGAGAAGCTACACCAATTCTAGAGAGTGTTTCTCTTATTTTTAAAAAGTCCTCTTTTTCGGGAAATGTGACCTCTACTAGGTCTTTGACTATATTATCTTGGTCATCTATCATCTTTACCACCAGTTTTCATTCTGTTTTTCAATTCACGATATTGTTTCTCAGATAGCAGGTTGACATACTCTTTTGCCTCTCTCGTTGATATCTGATAATACTCTTTTAAAGTATCGAGTTTTTTACTAACATAAGGTTTACTCCACTTGGAAAACCTTTGTCTTTTCCTTAGAGTATTTAGGAAAAACATGTATTGAAGACGATTGTCTACACCATGTCTGACATTCATTTCGTTAGTAAGAAAAACAGAATCTTGGTGATAAGATAATGCTTTGTTAATTAAGAATGGTTGATATGCTTTCTCTTCGACCTCATCAACCATGAGGTCTTTTTTGTCGTAAGAGACCGACTTTACAAAATCAAAAGGATTTCGTTTAGACATTTCTATAATATTCGTATAACAGTTCATCACCTTTGAGTTCTTTCCCAAAGTAAACTGTATATCCGTCATGTGTTTTTCTTTCAACAAGTCCACTGTTATATTGGATATCCATTACAGATTTTCCGTCTTCAGTGTCTTGTGGTCTTGTGTCATACCACATTGAACTAAGTGAGTGTGCATGAACTGATTTAACAGACTTTGACCACTCTTCTGCTTTTAGTAAGTCTCTTTGTTTTTGGACTCTGTCATTATATTGTGTCATTTTACACTACCTCCACTACTGATTCTGAGTCATTATCCATGCACCCATTCCAAGAATCATTTTCCTCATACAAGAATTCTTGACATCTTTTAAATTTTACTCTCCATGCATCAGAGTCAAACTTATCGTTCCACTCTAGGTCTGAGTCTTCTTCTATGGGTATAAATTTATAACTAGGACTCCAAGGAGTGCTAGAATGAGTTGAACAACCACTAATCAGTAGTGTCAGGCACATCAAGAATAATGCTTTCATGTATTATCTCCGTCATTATATTTAACTTTCGATTTGTCAAACAATTTATTTGCTTGTCTTTGAAAAGACTTTTCGACTTGTTTATCAAACCAACTAAAAAACCATTTTCTAAGTTTACCCATTACTTGAATTTACACTCCGACATAATTTCTGTTAAACATGCAACGAAATTGATTTCTGAATCCATTGCAAAGGCAGACTTGTATTGATAGTCTGCAATAAAAAGAACTGCAGCTGGAACACTAGAAGGTTCTAGTCTTTGTTCCAATGCATTGAAAACTTTTCTGTATAATGTATCAAAGTCATTATCACTATTCTGACCAACCCACTTTCTCATTCCTTTCCAGTTCTTGTCTGCAATCATATCAATGAGAGGTGTAAGTTTTTCTTCGGCTAGTGTTGCAATAAGACCAGTGTCAATAACACCACCAACACCATATCTTTGGACTTCGTTGATACACCTTCTGAAATCGGGGAAGAACTTTAGAATAAGTTCGACCAAAACCTTTTCGTCATATTTGATATCTTCCAAATCACAAATCTCTTTGAGTCTTGTGAGGAAAACACCAGCAAGTGTTTGTTTGTCTTTTGGTGTTAGTTTAAAATCTATTACAGTTGTTCTTGAATGTAGTGGTTTGATTATTCTATTCTTGTAATTACAAGTGAATATGAATCTACAGTTAGAAGAGAACTCTTCAATAAAGTTTCTCAACGCAGGTTGAACTGAGTCTGCAGAAATATAATCTGCTTCGTCCAGTATCACAACCTTTGCACCACCACTTAGGGATACTGTAGATGCAAAGTTTTTGATTTTGGTTCTTAGTGTGTCAATCAATCTACCTTCATCAGAACCATTGATAACGATAAAGTCTGCACCCATTTCATTACATAATGCTTTTGCAACTGTAGTTTTACCTACACCAGCAGAACCACATAACATAAGATTAGGTATCTCACCTTGATTGACGAATTCTTTGAATGTGTCTTTAAGACTCTGAGGTAGTATCGTGTCCTCAATTGTTTGAGGACGATACTTTTCTACGAATAAAAATTCACTCATGGTTGCAGAATCCCCTCCGAAACTACAGTGTAATCCACCCTTGAAGATTGATGAGAAGGACTACTCCCGTATGCATTGTAAAAGGCTGGCACAATACTTACACTAATATATAGGTTAAACATTGTATTTAGAATCAGGCTCCAATGCAATAAAATACTCCAAGTCAATATCTTTGTTCTTGAAGTGTGAAATACCTTTAGACGAAACTAAGACTTCATAGTTTCCATCTAACACTTTAAGGTTCTCAATCTTAAAGTTCATAGTGTATGAAACACCATTTCCTTCACCCACGATTCTTGAGAATGTGTTTGAAGTTGTATTCTTCTTATCTGTCACTTCCAATTTGATTGTAGTTCCGTCTGAACTTAAAACCAAATCACCAACACCTAACACACTAGCTGCTTTCTGCAACTCGTTCAATAGTGTAGATGAGATATCAATACCAATTTCTGCATCAGGCATTGTTATCATTTTCTCGGGTGCAGTCACCATACCTTCACTTGCATAGAAATACGCAAGACTGGAATTGTTGTCTGCAACTGTTAGACTTGCATCACCGAATTGAAAATCGGGGTCTTCTAATAAAGACGTTGCACCCAAAAACTCGGGTAAGTTGTAGATAGAAAAATCCGTTGGGAATGATTCTTCTACAGTTGCAACTGCAAGAATATTTTTCATATTTGAGATTGTCTGAAGTGTATTTCCTTGACCAACCTTTATACCTTGGTTGATTGTTGAAAAGTTCTTCAACACATCTCTCGTTTCATTACTAATTTTCATCACTTTTTAGCCTCCTTTTCTGCCTTATCGTGAACATGAAGCATGAATAGACCATAATGTAAAACCTTCAAAAGGTCTGCTCTATTCTTACCATCTTTTTTTCCGTATCTTTGTGCATATTTCATTATGTTTCCGATACAAAATCCTTCCCCATGACCACTGTCAATAATGAATTCAGTGGACTGGTATTTGTTTAAACTGTAATGTTTGTCGTAAGTCGAATCAATATACGAGGAGAACTCTTTAATGAGTTCACCCTCGTTATATTTGTAATCAATCTTCTTGTTTTTTCCAAACATACTAATCATTATACTCTGAGGTCTCAGTTTCGTCAACTGGGTTTTCCTCATTTAAATCGACACCTGCGTCAATCTTAGTGTAAAGGTCGAGGATACTATTTCTAGTTTCTTCGTCAAACCTTGAAATACACATTTGGATTGACTTGAGTTTGTCACCAAACATTCTGTATGCATTCACAATGTGAACCAGTCTTCTAGTAGTGACAACGTCATCAATCGCACCTTCGTAGAAGGTTTTTCTGATTATGTCTGCCCAATCTACTAGTTTGGTCACGAACTCTGAATCAACTTCACCAGTCAATTCCATTTCTTTTGAAAGAATTTTTCTCTCAGTAGTCACTGGAGGATATTCTTGTTGCATTGTGATTGCAAACCTTTCCAACATAGCTTCGTTCATGATTTGAGTTCCAATGAACTTTCCATCTTCAGAACCTTGTCCTTTAGTGTTTGCAGTTGCAAGAATTGTGAAACCTTGTTTTGGAGTCACCCACTCACCAGTTTTCTTGATTAGGTATCCTTTACCTTCAAGAACTGATTGTAGACACATAAGTTTGTTAGAACCTAAGTCAACTTCGTCTAAGAGAAGGACGGCACCTTTTCTCATAGCTTTGATAACAGGGCCTTCTCTGAAGACTACATTACCATTGACTAGAGTGTGACCACCCATTAGGTCATCTTCATCAGTCTCAATAGTAATATTAACTCTGAAAAGTTCTCTCTTCAATTGAGCACATGTTTGTTCAATCATAAGAGTTTTACCATTACCACTCAAACCAGTAATGAATACTGGGAAGAAGATTTTAGACTTGATTATGTTCTTGACATCTTTGAAGTGTCCAAAAGGAACATAATTAGACATTTTCTCGGGAATGATTTTTACATTGTCATTCAGATTAACAGACTCAGTCGCAGCGGCAACTGGCATATTTTGTGGAGCAACTGGTGGTGCAATAGAAACCACTTGAGGTGCAACTGGTGGAACAACTGCATTTTCAGAATACCCACCATTGTATCCACTGAGAACTTGGGTTAAATTAAATACCCCATTATCTCTAAAATTGTATCTAGAAGACTTGACCCAATATGGGAATGAACCCACTGTTTCAATTTCTTCCTTCGTAAAAACCGATTGTTCGGGATACGTCTTGGAAAGTGCTTCCAAGAATTCCTTCCTATCGGGTGTGAAGTGAAATGGTTTCCCACATATGTCTATCGACTCACTTCTGTCATAACTTCTTTTATCCATATTTTCTCCTTTTAAAAGTTGTTAAATTTCTCATCAGTTATTATTATATAAAAAAGTGAGGGTCATTGTCAACCCCATTACTTAATATTTTCAAACCTTGTTCCCATTTTAGCTTGTTGTTTCTCATTCAACTCACCACCATTATTGACCCATATTCTAAATGCAAAACATTCTTTTTCTTCAGTCTTACATTCATTGACCATAGGACAATCGTATCTGACGCAGGGTGAAGGCCCCACGTCCATAACAGCGTCTGCAAATTTACTATAATCGTTTACAGTAGAAATATAGTAAGCAGGGTCTACTTGATATGTCTTCATTGTGTTTTCTCCATGATTGTTTGTAAAGTGTATCTGTTATCCAATAGTGTCACTTCAAAAGTGTCTTGGATATAATCGTGTTCTACGATATATGGTGCCTCTTCGTTTCTTGATTGCAGAATCATAACCCTATTGGTAAAATCCCTGTAATCGTCTCTCTCTAAAATGAATGTCTCATTCATCATATATTTTGCTTCCATTATGCTATCTCCTTAATGAATTCATTGGTTAAAAATCTTGAAGTTGTTTTAGACTTTTGGTTTCTTTTGAATGCAGCTAAAACTCTAACTTTTTTTGCATCAACCAGTTCTTCGTCTAACTCATCAGTTCCTTCAGTTCCGATTGCACTAGCAGCGGTAATGAAGAGTTTGTTATATCCATGACAATTCACAACCATACCAGTTTTTCTACACTCTAACCACTCAGATTTATAATCTCTCCAGTAATCATCATTACCTTTGACTTCACTGTAGATTTGAACAAAGTCTTGTTTCTTACCAACAACAAAGTATCCAGTGACAATCACACCAGTTTCTTTTGCAATCCAGTCAAGGATATTCTGAGTTCTTTTGAAGTCACCACCTCTGTAGTATCTTCCTTTAGAAATAGGATAGACTCTTCTTGAATAAGGGTCAATGATTTCTATATATCTTTCAAAGTCCCAAGAATCTTCACCATTCAATTGTTCTTTTTCTTGTTCTCTTACATCTGAATCACTAGATAAGATACTTGAACCATGAGAATACCCATCAGTGATAACTGTTAGAATTGATTTCTCAATACCATAGTCTTTTCTGAAATCTCTTAGAAGTGTTCTCATTGCAAATAGTGTATGGTCAAGAGGTGTTCCACCAAGATTAAATCTATGTGGAATTGTATGACTTGGTAGGTAAATGTAATACCCATCATATTCTTGAACATAGTGTGTTCCTTCGAACCAGTCATTCCAAATCTCTAAAGACTTCTCAAATTTTCTTCCATAACCACTTAGTCTATCTGCAAAGTAGTCATTCCAAATCTGAGAAACATACATAAACATTTCTTTGTATTCTCTAGTGTTTTGTTTGTCTGAGAATAGTTCAAGTAATTGTCCGTCTTCTCTAGTCCAATCTTCATCTTCTCTATTGTAAACGTCTGAGAAGAGATACACTCTATGAGGAATGTTTGCTTTTCTACAGAACATTGTTAGGATAAGTGCTTGTTCTATAAGGTCAAGAACTTCTTTTGAAATAGAACCACTCCAGTCAATCAATACGTTGACACCATGGTTCTCACCTTCAGGCAAGTAAGTCACTCTTTTGAAAATGTCGTCAACAATCTGATACTTTGCAAGTCTATTCATATCAAGTTTACCAGTTTTACCACTGAATGCATGAACAGCTCTTTTTGCAGATTGTTTCATTTCGAATTCCTTCACCATATGATTCACAATCTTTTTGTTTTTTGCATCTAGTTTGTTCATAGTGTGAAGTGCAACTTCTTTGTTTTTTGCTTTATGGTCAACAAAGAATGAACCTCTCATATCTTTTAGTAGTTCTTTATAAGACACTTTGACACTTCTCATCATGTCATTTTCTTTGTTGAATTTTTTACCGAGGTCAACACTGAGTTTTAGAATATTTTCTTCAGAGTATAATTTACCTTCGTTATTATGTGCATTTTGTTCTGTAATAGATTCCCTTGCACCATCTTCGTCATCATACTCACCACTGGAAGCTTCTTTACCACCAGTCATTTTTCTTTGTGATTTACCTTCGTCTTCAGTTTCTTCTTCAGACTCTTCTTCACCTTCTTCTTTTTCTTCACCACCTTCAGAGTTTTCTGAATCTAGTTCGGGAAGGTTGTCTTCGTCTTCGTAATCTTCGTCTGAGTCACCAAAGTCATTGTTGAATTCTTCAGACTCATCTCCGTCTTCGTCTTCTTCGTCATCACCAATATCAAACATTTGAGGAACCATTTTTTCGTCTTCCTCAGTTCTTGTTTCGTTTTCTTTTGACCACTCATAGATTGCAGTTGCACACTCTTCAACCTCTTCCCAAGTCTGACATTTGTTAGACCAGTCAAGGAAGAATTGTTCTTCTTTAGTAAGTGTGATATTAACCCTTGAACCACATTTTGTGATAAGGTTGATTTTGTCAATCAATGAAAGTTCTTGTAGATTTCTTCCTTTGATTCCAAAGAAATCCATATCCATTAATTCGTTGTAAGCTTTGTAAAATGATTTTCTAAGACCTTGATATTTGTTCTTAATCATTTTCTCAATCCTAACGTCTTCAACAACATTAAGATATCCTTTAAGTGTTCTGTTTTTTGTCACTGCAGAGTGAACACCTTCATATGGTGTATTCAGTGCATGAGATACTTCGTGACCCATAAACAAGTCATAAAGTTCGGGTGATATTTCGTCTTTAAGAATAGGACAACAAAGTATTCTATTCTCTAAATCGAAGTATGCAGTTGGAACCTTCTTATGAACTATAGTAAGGTTTTCCGTAGCCATTAACTTGGCAAGTGAGTCTTTTTGATTTCTAATTTGATTTGTCATAATATAAGTATACTAAAAAGTGAGAGTCATTGTCAACCCCTAGGAACAAATTAATTCCCAAGCACCACTGACACCGATTGCAGAATTGTCACAACCTTGTCCATCGAACCACCACTCAACGTCTAGTCCTTTGAAAGATTGTGCATAAATGATACCAGTAAAAGGTTTGATATCAACTCTTTGACCATATTTGTCCACTTCATAGAATTTTCCTTCTATAAATGGAAAGTCATTGTTCATTACTTTAGTGATATGACCTTCATATTGTTTACCACTTTGTTTGTATTTGATTAAATCAAACTCACTTAAAAAATCTATATTATCCACAAGGGCCTCCCATGTCTACTACATCGTCCCACATTTGGGACACTAAGACACTTCTTGCATAGTCTATGATATTAGCACCATGCACGTCATCTCCAGTGAATTTAGATACTTTAGATATATTATTATCATTGAGTGAAGAAACCACGTCAATGTCGGACATAGAATCTACGTCTTGCACGATTCCGTCCATTATTTGGTCGTTATAGATATTTGACATATTTACTCCTTTTTTTTCTACTATACTAGTATACTAAAAAGTGAGGGTTATTGTCAAATTTTTTATGGATTAATTTGTCTTAATTTATAATGGTCTGCTGAGAAGTCTCTTGTTCTCTCGTCTGTAAGGATATTTTCTCTGTTGTTTGAAAACCACATTGAAATGGTATATCTAGAACCTCTACGAACTGGATAGACTCCATGTTTTAGTTCTAAACCTTTGAATACGATACCTTCATTTGCAACTGGTTCGATAACAGTTCCAGTCGGCCCCATCTCGGGAAAATAGGTTTCACCACCTCTAAATGATTCATGACCATTTAAATAAAGAATAACAGTCCATTCTCTACTAGGTGATTCTTCTATTGAATTGTTTTCTATTTCTACTGTAGAATAAGTGTCTAAGTGTGGTTCTTGAACACCACCGATTTCCCATTCATTGACTGCAGCCATTTCGGGATATACTCTTGTTCCCACTGCATGATATATTTCACTGGTCACGTCATGACCAACTCTATTGAAAATATCTCTTACCCAGTTCGTGTGTATATGAATGAGGTCAATTCCTCTATAATCCTCACCCGAACCGATTTGTCTAAGATGTTTGTGATTCTTGAACCACTCTATTAGACTCTTCGATTCCGTCTCCGTTATCAAGTTCGGCATTCTGATTAGATTCACGTTCTGCGATTGCTCTTGCATAGGCCATTCTTTGTTCATATTCAATTCTCTTTCTCCTCTCTTTAGGACGAACTTTCAATGCACGTTCTAATTTAAGTCTAGATGCACGTTGTAAGAATAGGATACCATTCAAGTGGTCACACTCATGTTGAACACACCTTGCACCTAAACCATTAAGATAAAGTGTATGTTCTTCACCTTCTGCATCTTGATATTTAAATTCTATTTCTTTTGACCTTTTAATCATAAGGTAAAGGTCGGGAAAAGATAGACAACCCTCTTTCATTAAATCTGTATCTTGTGAAACTTTAGTTATTTCGGGATTGAAGAATGCAACAATTCCTTGGTCTGCAGTTCTCATAACAAAAACTCTATAGTTTAATCCAACTTGATTTGCAGATAATCCAATACCACCAAATTGTTCCATTGCACTTGCAAGGTTCTTTTCAATTTCTTTTGGGTCTTCGGGTGGGTTCTCGAAGTCGAATTCAGGTGGTGGTGTTCGTAAGACTCTTGAAGCCTCGTCTATCAATTCTAACATATTATACTAACGGGTAAACCCCTCCTCCTTTGACTTGCACGTTTGATATTTCGAATCCAAAGAAATACAATATTGCATTCCATATTTTTTGACCTTGTTTCTTAATCCAGTTAAATGCACTTTGTATTCTCTTAGTTATTTCTCCAAGAATCTTCTTAGCTGCTCTTGCAACTTTTGAAGAAAAGTCTTTTGACATTTTTATAAGTTTATTTATCAACTGAGATTCAGTGAGATTTTCAACCTCTTCTGTTAAAAATAGATTCGAATTACCACACTCGTTATATACAATGTCTGAGAGGGTGTCCATGTTTAGTTTTTGTTTTGCTTTTTTACTTCTTAAAGATAGATATGGTGAACTTTTACCACTTGATTTAAATGATACATAAAAATCATTACCACTAGCAAGTGCTCCACCATGTTTGATTGGGTCTGTTAATTTTTGAACATGAGATAGACCACCACCTTCATAG
>Ga0255759_10000356_pt1 | contig 41082 bp, 37 predicted proteins | sample 101ome_20_FD_179959 | JGI IMG/M metagenome (GOLD analysis project Ga0255759, IMG submission 179959) | Coastal salt marsh microbial communities from the Groves Creek Marsh, Skidaway Island, Georgia - 101404AT metaG (version 2) | ecosystem: Environmental > Aquatic > Marine > Intertidal zone >... | reverse complement strand
TTGGCGATCATATATGGGTTGCAAGATGGTTGCTTTATAGAATTGCTGAAGACTGGAACATTTCTGCAACTTTAAATCCAAAACCTGTAAAAGGAGATTGGAATGGTGCGGGTATGCATACAAACTTTTCTACAAAACAAATGAGAGAAGACGGTGGATATGAAGCAATTGTTGCAGGATGTGAAGCTCTTGGTAAAAATGCTGATTTGCACGTAAAAAATTATGGTGCAAATATTGAAGAAAGGCTTACAGGTGACCATGAAACTCAAAGTTTTGACACTTTTTCTTATGGAGTCAGTGACAGAGGGGCATCAATAAGAATTCCTTGGCAAGTTGAAGTCGACAAAAAAGGTTATTTAGAAGACAGAAGACCCAATGCGAATGGCGATCCCTATGTGATTGCTATGTTAATGATTGATACTGTTTGTTCAGCAGCTTCTAGCTAGAAGCTGTTGATGCAACAGTCTGTTCAATACGAGAAATAAACAAATCTAGGTTACTGTTAAAAGAATCTAAAGCCGCAGACCTTCTTTCTCCGGTATCTGGTGCAGTTAGCCCTTCAAGCAATTCAGCGGTATCATCTGCAATAAGGTTGACAAGCACTACAAGCTCATCGTGGCTTGAAATCAACGAACTGCTTGAATTTGGAGGTCCTGGGCTGGAAAATACTTCAACAAAATTTGCAAAATCATCAATAAATTCTTGAAATTCTTGTTGGGCTTCTTGGTAGGTGGTGATTTTATCGTCCCATCTTTGATTGGTTTCTAGTACTTTTTTACCAAGTTCTATTGCCTGTATTTTTTCTCCAGTTATTTCCTCTAGATAGTTAACAACTCCTTCAGGAAGTGTTGTTGTAGTACTTGTTGTAGTAGTCTCTTCAGCTTCTGCTGTTTCTACAACCGTTGTTGTAGTATCCTCACCGACTATTTCAATTGAATTATTTGTAGCAACTCTATTGATAAAAGTATATGTTGTAGCAATCATTCCAATCAATACAAGTGGTAAAATCAATCTACCTGGTTTGGGGTCATTATTAAAAGTTTCCATACTTATAGTTTATCAAAAATAGTATTAATCTCTTTAGAAATCGATTCCCAATCAGAATTTTCTTTTTTTAAAATGGTTAAAAACCCTGGACCTGCAAAAACTGATTCAATTCCAACAATTGACAGAATAGAGTACTCTATACTTTTAGCACTTGTGTTGTTAATATCTAAGTACTCACCAACTTTATTATCGTGATTAATTATTAGTTTTTTTGCATTTGGATTAGGTGTATCACTTAAGTTCATAGGCTATATAATAATCAAATGAATAGTAAAATACATTTATATGCAATTTTCAATTATTAACAATCAAAGACCTAGTATCAATTTAAGAAGTTTTTCTCCAATTCTGGGATTATATTTTTATACCTTAGGTTCTCTCATGCTTGGGTTTGCATTATATTTAATGACACTTCTGAGTGATTCAACAAACAGCCTTACTTCATGGTCTGGTCAGACTATATTTTGGACATTGATAATTTTTTTTACGTCTATATTTTTATTATTTTTGCCAATCGAGTTTTTTAACAATACAAAGCTAAATAATTCAAGCTTTTCTGATTTAGTAATAAATATTGTTGTTGTAATAATTGTTTCACTTTTCTCACTTCTGTTTTCTCAATTTTTAAGCCAAGATACGCAAGTATTTTATGAAATTAGGGCACTTGTAAGATCAGTTTCTTTCTCAGGTTTTATTGCGATACCATTTGTGTTATTTATTTCTCAGAATTTTCTAAATAAGTTAAGAATTTGGAATAATTATTCATACCACTTCTTATTACTTATATGGATTCTATCTTCACAGTTATTTCTGTAAGTTACATTTCGTTTATTAAATCAATTCCTAAGCATTCAAGTGAAATTTTAATAGTGTTAAAATATCTATATACAATCTCTAATCGACTTGCTCTTAATTCTCTTGGAATTTCCTCAGATAAAACAGGATTATTTGAGTAAAAAGAGTTGAATGCTTGTGAAACATTATATGCATATTCTGCAAGATGGTGCGGTTCATTACTATTAAGAGAAAGATTAAAGTAATAGTAAAACTTTGAAATAAGAAAAAGCAATTTCTTTTCGTCAATATTTAAATTTTCTGCATCAAGTGAACGTTCACTACTTTTACTATTTTCGAGCAATTTTTTAGCTCTTACTTGCGCATATTGAATATATGTCCCAGTTTTTCCATTTATATCAGTAAATTTATCAACATCAAAAATATAATTTTGATTTCTATTTGGGAGCAAATCTGAAAATGTTAGCACTGTGTTGACCAAGATATCAATACCCTCCAGGTTATCATTATATTCCTTGAGCTTGATTTTTATATCATCATAAAGCGTTCTTAGTTTATAGATTTCACCATCCCTTGTTTTAAATGGTTTACCGTCCAATCCATTAATTGTGCCAAAACCAATATGTTTAAAATTTCTATCAGATAATCCAAGATGTTTGCATGTAGCAAAGAGCTGTTCAAAGTGTTTTTGTTGTCGTTGGTCTACAACATAAATGTATGAATCAATATCAAAGTTTTCTTCTCTGTAATGAACTGTTCCAAGGTCTGTAGTTAGATATAAGTAAGATCCATCAGATTTTGTAATTAGGACTGGAGGATCAGTTTTTTCTGTAGAGATATATGCACCATCATCAACTACGATTTTTTTATCTTTTTTAGCCTGGTCTAAAACAATCTCAATATTCTTAACAACATCACTTTCGCCAAGATAGTGATCAAATTTATGACCAACTTGCTCAAGTAGTTTTTTAATTTCTGGAATAACTAATTTATAAATAATTTTCCACTTTGTAATATAAAAATCATCTTGCTCATTAAGTTTTTTTGAAATATTCTTTGATTGTTCATAAAAACTTATATCATCTTTTGATAAGTTTGATGCTTTTGGATATATATCTTCAAAATCAGAAAATGTAAGCTCACCAATATCAAGATTGTTTTTTTCCGTGTAAGCAATAATTAAGGCAATTGGCATGCCCCAGTCACCAAAATGAATATCTGAAACTACCTTGTTTCCAGCAATCTTATTTATGTTGTACAAAGATCTTCCTATATTTAAAGTCCTAATATGGCCGACATGAAGATCTTTTCCGATATTTGGACCACCATAATCAAACAAAATTGAAACAGGAGAATCTTCTAAAAGTAAGCTTTTGTCAAAAAGCGCAAATTTTTCAAAATATTTATTTGAAAAATTAATATTTATAAAATTATTATCTAATATTTCAACATCCTTGACTATTTCAAGAGAATTTATAGACTTTAAGATCGAATCCTTAAGCTCATCTGTAATATTAGACTTAACTAATCTCAATAAGTTATTACATTGAACATCAACACCCTTTAGATTAGAGTATCTTAGCTCGACATCATCAGCTATATTAAATTGTTTAAAGACATGAGATAGTGAATCAGCTAATTCATCAGTGCCATTTATCATGATTATATATTAGTAGAGGGAAAGAAATCTAATCATCAAAAATACCACTACCTCAGCAGACTAGTTATTAAAATTTATTGCAATTAGTAACTCATTATTTCCAATTTTTTCTATGGTTATATTATTTTTTGAAACTCCCATCTTCTTTATAGTATTTTCAATATTTTGAGTCTTTGATTCATGACCTATTATTAAAATCTTTTTTTCATTCGATATTTCATTTTCTATGTTCGAAAAATTAAATTGAGGACTACACTTCTCAGACCTATCACTTTGCATAAAAACCACTTTTTTATTAATTGAATTATAGAAACATTTACTCCCAACCCTTTTAGGTTGACCATATTCAGAATCAAATAAAATAGTTTGTGGTATTGAGTAATAACTTACATAGAGTAAGTCAAAATCATACAAATAAGTATTGTTAATAAGTTCTTGAGTATTATCTTCTCGAACTTTATTATTTTCGACAAAAAAGAATATTGGTAACAACACAATTAGTAGATAAATAATTGATATCTTGGAGCTTAAGTACTTAAGTAGATAATAAATGCTATAAACAAAAATAGGAAAAAGAATTAAATCTGTTCTCCCAGCACCGATAGGATATAAATTTATTAAGTTAAGTAAATTTAAAAAAACAACTGGCGTAACTACCATCCAAAGAATATTTTTATTATCTTTATACAATCTAAACAAACCAAATGAGAATATAAATATAACCAGTGGCAGCAAGCCTAAATCATTAAAATTTCTGATAAACATAAGATTATTAAAAAAAAGTTTTATAAAACTTTGAGTACTACTTTCATAAAAACTAGACCAATACTCTCTAAAACTTTCACTAAAAAATTTATTATATGCTCTCAAGAAAAAAGGCATTGTGAATAATAGACTTGAGTAAACCATTAACCGGTTTTTAGTTCTATTGACAAGTTTTAACAATGGTATTAGAAAGTACACTACTAAGATATTTGAAAAAAATGCAGACAAAAATAATAAAGGAAATACTTTATTTATTTTGATATTATGGTCAACTGAAAAATATTTGACCAAGAAAAGTGCAATACAGAAGTCAAGAAAGTATTGCTTGGGTTTATAAATGTAGTCAATCACAACAGGAGAAATGAGAATTAAAATTTGTACAGTAGAAACTTCTAGTGAAAAATTATCTTTCTTAGATAGAAAATAGCAAACTAGTATAAAAACTCCCAAATTTAAGCAACCAATTATTGTGTATATGTTTTCAAAGCTAAAGAGTTGTATGATAAGTTTTAGCAATAAAGAGAATCCAATATGATGATCAGCTACTAACATAAATGACTTCAAGTCGGATATGGTTACTTTAGAAATTAATAATTCATGGGCATCATCATACCAAATGTTATGGGATTGAAATAAAGGTATATATTTATATAAAAACAGAGAAGATATGAACACTTGAATTATAAGAAATTTATTTTTTCTGCTTGTCATTACTATTACAATAACAACATCAAATGAGAAATAATATTTATTTATGATGTAGTGAGGAATGAATTGAAAAATATATTTATAATCTGTTCATCTTTAAATTTAGGCGGTGCAGAAGTTCAGTCTGTTTGGTTAGCAAATCAATTTGCTAAAAAAGGTTATAAAGTTTCTTATGTTGTATTGAAAAATACTACATTTATTGAGTCATACTTAAACAAAGATATAGAACTAATCCGATACAAAATGTATGCAAAAGATTCAAAGAAAAATCTAGTTAAAGTTCGTAAATTATACAATTTTGTTACTGGTGTAATTTTATTTAGAAGAAGAATTAAAAGAGAAAATGCAATTATTTTTTCTTTTTTATTTCATTCAAATATATTTGGATTTCTTGCAACAATCTTTACCAACAAAAAACATATAATTTGCATTAGAAATGACAGATTTAACTCAAGAAACAGTACTAAAAATTTAAAAGTAAGAAATATTCTAATATATATAGCTGCAATATTCAGTTTCAAAGTAGTTTTTAATTCAAAAAAAGCTAAAAGCATTATTGGTAAAAAACTACCAAAAAGGCATAGTCAAGAAGTTATTTTAAATTCTGTAACTGATTTTGATCAAACAATAGAAGAAGAAATATATTCGAAGATAAATATTTTTTTAGGTGAGGTTGAAAATAAATTTGTTTCTGTAGGAAGGCTGGAACCATTAAAAAATTATGAAAACATACTAAGAGCTTTTAAAAAAGTTGAAGACAATGGCATCGAATTTAAATATATAATTTTTGGACAGGGCTTCCTAGAAGAGAAATTAAAATATATAATTTCAAAATATAATCTTGAAAATAATGTTTTACTAATAGGTGGTGTAAGAGGAGCAAAAGAGTATTTATATTTGTTTAATTATTTTTTACTCTGTTCTATTCATGAGGGTTTTCCAAATAGCCTTGTTGAAGCTATGTCAAAAAAAGTACTCCCCTTGGTAACAGATGCTGGTGATTCATTCGATATTGTTTCTAATAATAGAGGGGTAAAAATTTATGGTGTTGAATCAGATGATATAGCATCTGCAATTATGAACTTTCTTCATACAAAAGATACAGATTTAGTTGAAAATATATACGCAAATATTGAAATTTACTTGAATACTGAATTGAATCAAGACAATATAATTAAAAAATGGATATTGTTAACAAAATAAAGATGCAAGATTTTGACATCGAATAGAAAAACCTCTGTTGTTATTTTTCTCCCAAATTTATTAGTAGGTGGTGCAGAAGAGACAACCCTGAGGTTAATTGATTATCTATTAAAGTTAGATTATAAAATTAATTTAGTTGTCGCTACAAATAAAATTTCCGACTTCTATAAAATTCCTACAGACATAAACTATATCAATCTCTACTCAAAGAGATTAGCTACTAGTTTCTGGAAAGCTTTGAGAACTATTAAAACTTTAGATCCTGATTTGGTTTTCTCTACACTCTGGTACTCAAACCTGCTTACAGTAATTATTTGTAAAATTTTAAACAAACACAGTGTTATTAGAGAAGCAGGTCTTGATTATAGATCACAAGCTAGCTTCTCTAATAAATTTTTTAAATTAATTGCATCTTTTTTTTACAGGAAAGCAGATAAGGTTATTGCAATTTCGGATTCTCTTAATCAAAACATACAAAATGAATTAAAGGTTAGAAAGTCTAATATTTCCACAATTTATAATCCCGTTGAAAACTATTTTGATAGAAAATATTTGGAAAATAATGATCTTAGGAAGTACTTTAGTAAAACTTCTGTGAACACAGTTATAGCCCTATCTGCTATTAGATTTGATCATATTAAATTTTCTTATAATTTATTTCTGGCAATTAAGAATATTAAAGAAATAGATATAAGGCTTTTGCTTGTTGGAGATGGCAATAAAAGGGATGAAATACAACAATTTTTATCTCAGAATCAAATTGAAGAAAAAGTTGTTTTATTAGATTGGACAGATAATATTTACAGCTTTATTAATTCATGTGATCTTTACATTTCATCCTCTAAATTTGAAGGTCTAGGTAATGCCTATTTGGCTGCCCAACTACTTAAAATAAAATGCCTATCTTCAAATATACCCGCATCTAATGAGATAAATGAGATATTTAAAAATGGAGAATCCTTTAACGATGAAGTAGAAGACATTATGTCTAAAATTGTAAAAACTGTTAATCAGCCAGAATTAATTGACGATATACCATTAGAAACTATAAATATGTTCAGTGAAGATGTATGTTTTGGTAAATATCATGAAATTTTTAGTATGGTTAATAAATAGATTATGTGTGGTTTCTTAGTACAATTTTCTCAAAAAGATGATGATTTCAATAATTTTGAAATAGCAAATGATTTATTAGACAAAAGAGGACCCGACAGTACAGGCTATTACAAAGACTCACAAAATCATAAATTTGGATTTAAAAGATTATCAATTCTTGATTTAGATGCTTCAGCCAACCAACCCATGGTAGACCATCAAAACAGGTATGTTATCGTTTTCAACGGCGAAGTGTATAACTTTAAACAGCTTAGAAACGAAATCGAACAATCCGGAGGCTCTTTTTTAACTAGTCATAGTGATACTGAGGCTATATTAGAGGGCTATAAAATTTGGGGATCAGACATTTTGGGCAAAATAGAGGGTCAGTTTAGTTTTGTCATTTTTGATAAAGTCAATAGAACCTTATTTATGGCCAGAGACAGAGTTGGACAAAAACCTTTGTTTTACAAAGTTACTAAAGAAAGCATTATTATATCATCTACTCTTGAGCCAATTATTAAACTTACTAATAGCTTTGAAGTAGATTTAGAGTCGGTCTACACATTTTTACAAGTAGGAGTCATACCTGCACCCAAAACAATATTTAAAAATATAAACAAGTTAAAAAATGGTGAATTCATAACTTTCGATGTTCAATCAAATCATATATTAGAAAAAAGTATTTATTGGTCTCCTGAACAATTCATAGATTATAAGAAATTTGATTATGAGGAGTTTATCTCATTATTTGGTGAGGCAGTCAAAAAAAGATGTGTAGCTGATGTTGAAATTTCTTCTTTTCTTTCTGGAGGTCTTGATTCAACTTCAATCATAAAAAAAGCATCTGAATATTTACCTTCTATGAATACATTTTCAGTTGGATTTCTTGATAAGCAATTTGATGAGTCATATTGGGCTGAATTGGCTAGTAATAAATTTGGAATTCCGAATACGTTAAAAAAAATTGATGAAAATCTATTACTCGAAATACTCCCAGATTCACTTGATGCTTATGATGAACCTTTTTATGACTCTTCATCAATTCCTACATATCTAGTATCAAAGCTTATGTCGCAAACATCTAAAGTAGCTTTATCAGGGGATGGCGGAGATGAACTACTTGGGGGTTATCAGAGATACACTTGGTCGAACTACAATTCTTATATTCCTTTTCCCTTAAATACTCCCTTAAGTTTTTTATCAAAATTACTTATAAAAAGTAATTTTATATCTCAAGGTACTAATCAATATTTATCAATGTTAAACAGTAGTCCAAAACATAGGTATGAATCTTTTTTTGTGGATAGAAACTTTACAAGAATTCTGGGCGTTCAGGAATTTGATTATGACTTTATTTCAAATAATTGGGTCGAGACTGATGATAATTTTAAATCTATGCAAGTGACGGATTACAAATTTTACCTTCCTGAAGTTATGATGACAAAAGTTGATCGAGCTTCTATGGCAAACTCACTCGAAATAAGGTCGCCATTTGTAGACCACAAGTTGATAGAGTATATTATGTCTGTAAATTCAAATGGATACACAAGCACAAGAGATAAGAAAAAACCATTAAAGCGCTACTTAAATAATGAATTTGAAAAAGAATTTTTATCAAGAAAAAAAATGGGTTTTGCTGTTCCTTTAGAAGGCTGGATTAAGAAAGAACTTAGAAATGAGATATTTGGAACAATAGACAGTGAAACAAGTTTTATTAAAGATAAACTCAATTTTAATATTGCAGACCTTTTTAAAGAATTGGATAAAGGAAATAAATCTTATAAAAATAGAATCTGGAAACTATATGTATTAGAAAAATGCATTCAAAAATATAAAAACTTATAAAAAAATTTATATTTTGTAGACTTAATTTGTGAATAAAAGAATTAATAAAATTATATCTTCTATTGAAAATGGAAATATTCTGCATATTGGTTGTACGGGTGGATTATTGACTAAGCCTGAATATAAAATTAATACAGATAGAGAAGAAAATTATGATATAAATTTAGGTGAAAATTCTTTACATTTGAATTTAATAAATAAATTTGGACAGGAAAGAGTTTACGGGATTGATATATCTGAAGAAAAAGTAACTTATTTTAGAGATGTATTACATGTTAGTAATCTAGATGTTGGTTCTGCAGAATCTTTTAATAGTGAAACAAAGTTTAAAAACATTATTTTTACTGAGGTTATTGAGCATCTAAATAATCCTGGACAAACCTTAATTAATCTCAGCAATATGCTTGAAAGAAATGGTCAAATAATCATAACAACACCATATGCCTATTCAATATTTTACTCAGTATATGCCTGGCTAAATTTTCCAAATACTACTCAAAATAAAGAACATACTATGATTTTTTGTCCGTCAACCATAAAAGTTTTGGTAGAAAATTCAGATTTAATTTTAGAAAGATTTGAATTAATCGCAGATCATCCAACTAGATTTAAAAGCAATTTATATAAATATCTTTATTATTTTTTATTTATACTTTTCAAAATTTTTCCAAAGAAAATTTACGCAAAAACTTTATTTGCGATTGTAAAAAACAAATAATTATGTGTGGTATTTTTTCAACTGTACATTCAGAAGATGAAATAAATCAATTCAAAAAATTAGAACACTTATCAAAATTAAGTGAATCAAGAGGCAAAGAAGCAAGTGGTTTGTTATTAATGTCTAAAGATAAAAAAATTCAAACATTCTATTCAGAAAATACAATTTCAAAATTAATAAAAATTAATAGACCAATTTTGAAAAATACATTGAATAGTTTTGATTTCTACATTGGGCACACAAGAATTGTTACTCATGGTGTTGAAAACGAATCTGACAACAAACAACCTGTAAACTTTAATGATACGTTTTTGGTTCATAACGGTATTTGTGTTAACTATAAAGAAATTTGGAACAAATTAAATTTAGATAATGAAGTTGAACTAGATTCAAAAAGCATAGCTGCTTTAATAGATCTAAATATTGATAATAATATTTTTGATATTCTGTCAAATCAAGTTTCGGGAGAAACCTCAATTATTGGATATAACAAAAAAAATAACAAATTATTTGCGTACACAAACACCGGTTCCCTATATTTTGTTTTTGACAATAATAAAGTTAAATATTTAGCATCAGAAAAACACACACTCTTAAAATTATCTGATGCTAAAAATATAAAGAAAATTGAACCTAACAGTGGGATATTCTTCAATCCTAAAGGTGAATTAGAAAGCACATTTTTATCTAAAAAAAATGAAACTATTATTCACAAACGTTCAAGACCAAAAAAACTGCAAGAAACAAAAGAACTAAAATTCGTTCCAAATCTAATAAGATGTGTAAATTGTATTCTTCCTGAAACTGTTCCGTTTATTTCATTTGATAGCAGAGGTTTATGTAATTTTTGTATCAACTATAAACAAATTACACTTCAAGATTTAAAAATATTTGAAGATACTCTTGATTCAATGCGAAGATCAGATCATGAACATGACTCTATCGTTAGTTTTTCTGGAGGTCGAGATAGTGCATATGGACTGCACTTACTTGCAACTAAGTACAATATGAACCCTCTTGCAGTTAGCTATGATTGGGGTGTTTTGTCAGATTTAGGACGTCTAAATCAGTCAATTATGACTTCAAAGCTTGGTGTAGAGCACATTTGGTTTTCTGCAGATATAAAAGAAAAAAGAAATAATGTTCATAAAAATCTCATTGCATGGTTAAAAAGGCCTGAGTTTGGGATGATACCAATATTAATGGCTGGTGACAAGATGTGGCTTGAAGTAGCAAACTTAGTCGGAAAACAGAATAATATAAAAAATATATTCTTTTTCGAAAATAAACTGGAAAGAACCTATTTCAAACAAGGGTTTGCTGGTTTAAAACCAAGGTTTAATTCAAAAAATGTAAATGGTCTAGAGCTCTTAGATTCACTTAAATTAATAAATTATTATGCGCTTAATTTTGTAAGGAATCCTAGTTATTTAAATTCTTCATTGGTAGATTCGGTCAAGGGTTTGAAGTCATATATATTTAGGAAAAATAATTATTTGTATCCATATAATTCCATACCTTGGGATGAAGAAAAAATTAATAAAACTCTGATAGAGAAATATGGTTGGCTGGCAGATGAAGAAAGCACTACTACATGGCGGCTTGGCGATGGCACAACACCTTTCTATAATTATTTATATTTTTTAAAGAAAGGTTTTACAGAAAATGATTTTTTAAGAAGTTGGCAGATCAATGAAGGTGTTATGTCAAGAGATGAAGCATTAAATAAAACTCTAAATGATAATCAGCCTAATTTTAGAGGCATAAAAGATTACCTTAATCTTGTAGGTTTAGATTATAAAGAAACTATTGACACTATTAGTAATATCCCTTCAAATCTGGATTGGAATTAGCATATGCTTATAACATTGAAAGAAATATTGTTTTATGTTGTCGGAAAAATTCCATGGGAACTTTATATGTTTATTTTTTTAATCCCAATTATCTTCTTTAAAAAACAGACATACAAAAAATTTTTAATTTATTTGTTTGTTGTTTCTTCATTTTCTATAAATATTTTTCGGATTAATGATGACAACCCCTTTAAACCAAGTTTTAATTTTTCGAATATTAATGAAGACAAAACTTTTAATTATATTTATTCACACAATCAACAGTATTTTTTAGAAAAAGCTCTTTTCTCTTTCAGTGAAGATAAACAAAATTTTAATCAAAAAATAATTCTTGAAATTTATAAAGAAACAGATAGGGACTGGCCACCTATTGAATATTTATATTCGATTAATAACTTAGCAGCATACTTACATCAACAAGATGACTGTAGTGATTTTCAAAAATCAAGAGTATATATAAACATATCCGATGAAGTGTACGAGTATTCGTTATGTCTGAATTAATACTGACTTCCTTGTTTTTGTTGCCTCCTTTCTTTAATTTTAAATTTCAGAACACCAGTAAAAGTAAAAATATTGAATCTATAAGTATATCTTGGTTATTTTTTTGGTCCTATTTTGTATTATTAAGTGTGTTATTTTTGGTACTCAATCTTGAAAGTATAAAATTTAACCCACTTTTTATTTTCGTATTAACCACTCTCATTTATTGGATACTTGGCAAACCTAAAAATAAAATTCAATTAAATAATTTTTTTATAAGATTGATGCTTTTTTTTATTTTTTTAATAATTTCAGCTTCTGTTGAGAGAACAAATATTGGTGGTGACACAATTTGGTCTACTGTTCTTTCAATAGATCTTTTGTCTTTAGAAAATAATAAGATTAAGTTAACTATGTTAGGTCATAGACCTATAGCCTTGCCTCTAATTTCATCATTGACAATAATGACTTTTAATCAAATCTTTTTTACATTTAATATATTTACTTCTTTAATTTTTATAGTTAGATTCTCTTCAATTATTTATCCAATGCTTAATAAGAAGTTAAATAATCATTTGATTTCTTCTCTTGCGATGGGATTATTCATTTCTTCTCCTGTAATCCTAGAGCTGTCATTTTATTGGGGGAATCATATATTTTTAGCTCTTGGGTTTCTGGAACTATTTCTGTATTTTAACAATAAAATACATGATGTTAATGAAGTAGATATTTATTTATTAATGTCTTGTCTTATTTTTTTTAGAAGAGAAGCTTTTATATTCATTGTTTTACTTTTTGTTTTCTATTCTCACTTGGTAAACAAAAAATTTTCACCAATAACATTTATTCTTCCTTCTGTTTGGTTCATTCATTTATATTTAGTTGATATACCACTTCAAAAATCTACTTCAGATCAATTTTTGTTAATAGGTGTGTCCATATCTGTTTTTATGATTTTCTTTTACTTTAATAAAATTAACTTTTTTTATAATAAACGGCTTATTTTTGTCTTATTAATTTTTGTTCATATTTTATTGATATTTCAAAATTCTGGCATTTTCTGGTCGGTATTTTTAAATAATTTCTTAGGACTAGGTGGGTGGGGAATGATAGGATCTATCATACTATTTGCAATATGCTTTTTAACTTTAAAAAACGTAAGTTCGGTAAATTTTACTTCAATCTTAATTTTATTATTCATGATATTGCCATATGTAAATGCTCAATCAGGCGATGGGTGGAGATATGGTTTTACCTCCTCGTTTAATAGAATAATTTTTTATTTATTTTTTATTATTATTTATGAGTTTTTAATAGAGACATCTAATGAAGTTTAATAATTTCTTGCTTGGATTGGCTGTGCCTTCGATTTTTGGTTTTTTGATATATTGCATAATTGCAATTAAATTTGATTTTTTTGGTCTTGGAATTTTATCAACGCTGTTAGCCTCAATCTTAATTTTATCAATATTGTTAAATTTTGGAATTTCTCCAAAAGTTACAAGAGTATGTGCAAACTCGGATGGAGATTACATAACAATTTCTAAAGAAATATCTAATTCATTCTTGATAACTTTTTCTCTAACACTAATTTCCTACTTAATAGTAAAAAGTTTTAGTTCTAATATTCTTGAATACTTACTTGTAAAAGATGATATTATTTTGAAAGTTTGTTTAGTTTCTTCTTTAACAGCAATAAACAAATCAGTAACTTCAACCTATATAGGTCTGAATAAAGATAAAAATTTTTTTACAGGCGTAGTTTTAAGATCATTAGTTGCACTACTTTATGTTTTGTTATTTAATAATGATATTTACACACTGCTTTTGAATAGTCTCCTATTTGGTGAATTGTTTTATTTTTTATATTGGGTCTTAACAAAAAACAGCATAAAAATTAAATTTAGTAGTATTGACCGATTACTTATTACTGAGCAACTTAAATTTGGAATCAAGCAACTGCCAACATCTCTTTCTGATGAAGCTACTTACAGGGTCGATATTTTGATTATTGCTTATTTTAAAGGAGCTATTCTTGTCGGAATATATTCAATTATATCCCTAGGATTAGAGGTTTTAAGAGAGATTGCTAGAGCAACATTTATTTCAAGAAGTTCGGACATTAATGAAAGCAAAAATTATTTCTCAGTTGAAGAAACATTAAGAACCAAGAATACTTTAATTAGAGTATCAGTAATCTTAATAATTTTAGGCATTCTAGGCTCATCAATTGGTATAGACCTTCTTCAAAGTTTTACTAACCTAAAAATAGATAGATTAGTTAGAGATTATTTACTCATTTTTTCCGTCGTAACAGCGTTTTTAAGTTCAAATACATTTTTAAAAGAGTTATTACCGCATTTAAACTTGCCAGGCAAAAATTCTTTAATTTCTATAATGTCTTTTATCTTAAATATTTTATTAAATATCTTACTGATACCACAGTTTGAAATTCTTGGTGCGCTGTTAGCATCGTCGATTTCTATACTTTTATCTTTAATTTTAAGAATTAATCTGCTTAGAAAAAATTTAAACTAGTCATCTTTTTTGATCAGTTGAATAAGCAAGCCTGTTATAAACATAAAAAAACCAATAATTAAAAATACGACTAAAACTGGGTCTGATAATATTGTCGTAGCTGTACCGGTAAACCATATAAAAATATTGTAAGCAAATAAAGAAATCCCAATAATTAATAAAAATAACCCAGGAATCATCAGATAGGTACTGTATTTTCTATAAAGTAAAAGCCCAATCATTGATGTTATGACATAGATCGGATACCTTATTCCAATAAATGAATCACCAGCATTTCTTGTTTGAAGATTTATGTCTATTTGTTCAAATTTTAATTTTCTTATTTTAGAATCTAATAAAATTTGTTGAGCCGCGTTAAAATTACCAAAAATATAAAAATCACTTAAATATTTTTTACTTACAAAAATAAAACCATTGGTCGGATCTTTTACCTTCAGACCAATAAGAGAAAAAAGTAACCTAAAAAATCTACTACCAATCTTTCTTGTAATAGGCATTTTATAATTTGAGTTAGCAAAGAACCTGTTTCCATACAAGACGTCACTTGAGTTATCTTGAAATTTTTTAACGAATAGGAGAATCTCTTGAGGATTCATTTGACCATCTCCATCAAGTTTTATAAGTCCATCTACATCATTTTCTTTAGCATATTGAAATAAACTTTTCATAGCATGACCTAAGCCCTTATTAGTTTTTCCAACTATGACTTTAAAATCTGAATTTTCTCGAATAAATTTCACTGTATTGTCAGTTGAACCATCGTCATAAAAGACAACATCAAACTTACAATCTTGTACATTACTTTTTGAAATGAATAACTTAATTTGTGTAATTACATTAAGAATTGACGCTTCTTCATTAAAAGTTGGAATTCCTATTAAAAAGTTATTTTGCATCTTTTTCAATTATAGGTGATAATAATCCATCCTGATATACGCGGTTTTAATTTTGTATACATGACTAATAATCAACTGTATAATTCAAAAAAAAAGAGAAAATTTTGAACAATGTTATAAATAAAATTCAAAAACAATTAGAAGAATTAAAAATCGATAGTTCAGAAATTGTAGTTTTTGGTTCATCAGTTTGGGAATATTTTGGTATTAGAGAAGCTCGAGATATTGACATACTCATAAGCGATACCATCAAAAAATCAGTAATAGGAAAAAAGAAAAACATAGCAAGTAGAGAAATAATGATAAGCAATATTGTTGGCGTTGGAATTGATAAATTTATTAACATTGGTATAAATGATGAAGACTTTTTTTTGAACAGTGATTTAACTTTTGAAGATAAGGGAATAAAGTTTGTTAAACCAGAGATAGAGTTTTCGAGATTAATTCATAGAGACAGTCCACAATCTAAATATGATCAATATTTAATAACAAAAAAATTAATACAATCTTCTGAATATGAATGGGACTGGAAATTGGTTAAGTTACAAGAACAAGAAATAATCAAGTCAGCATTTTTATTATTTTTTTACAGATTGTATTTAGTTTTTAAAAAACCTACAAAGATAATTTCTAAATTAAAAAAGTTTAAAAGAAAAAAGATGACATATGTTTCAAGCTTTCAAGATGTAGGCCTATTTTTAATGAACCAATTTAAAAATGGAAAATTTAATAGGTACGATATTATTGCAAGATATTTAGTATTGCAACAGAATTTTCAATCTGATTATTTCAACAATAAGTACATAGAAATGCAAAACAAAAGACTGCCTAACAACAAATTAAGTGGAGAATTTAGATTAAAAATATTTAGTTACTTATATCAAAATATAAAAAAACATTATAGATATGATGAAAATCCAATTGTCCTTAACAAAGATGATTATCTTATAGATGGAAGCCACAGAGTTGCAATTAATTTATTACTTAATAATGATTTGATTCCAGTCATAAAAAATAATAAAAAAGAAAATAATTACAGTATTGATTGGTTCAATGATAATAATTTTGACAGTGAATATTTAGGTAACTTAGAAGAAATTTTGAACACATTGCTATTGTCAAAGGGAGCTATTTTTTTTGCTTTTGTATGGCCAAACGCAAACCACTTAAAAGATTCAATCAAGAATGAGATAACAAAAAATGGTGTAAAAATAAAACTTGAAATAAACGATGTCGATGTTTCAAATCTAAATAATTTTGTAAAAGCAGTATATTTGTCTGATAATGTTGAAGATTGGAAAATAGAATATAAGTTAAATCTATTTAATCAGTCCAAAGATAGTAAATTTTCTGTTTTTGCAATTCAAATTGATAATCCTAATTGGAGAGTTAAAAACAAGACAGATTCAATGATTTCAAGCAATGTAGAAAACTTAAAAAATTCAATAAGAGAATTGTATAAAAAAGATATAGAACTAACTGGACAAAATAAAGATGCAATTATTCACATTACTGATAATTATCTACAAAATAGATACATTTATAATCTATTAAAAGAATATAAAATTGTAACTTAAGTTATAATTCTCCGAAGTTTATTTTTAATTGGAATTTCAGACTCATAGACTATTTTTTTTCCATCACCCATAGCCTTCTCAACTGTTCTGATATATTTAATCAAACTCATCAATCCTTGAGGCTCAATTGAAGCTGCCTGATCAGTGCCCCACATTGATCTGTCAAGAGTTATGTGACGTTCAATAATCTTTGCACCCATAGAAACTGCAACAGCAGTAGTCACCAGTCCTGTTTCATGACCAGAGTAACCAATAATATTGTCAGGAAAGTCTTCAAAGTATGTTTTAATGACGTTTAAATTTAATTCTTCAGGTTTGCATGGATAGGTGCTAGTTGTGTGTAATATTGCCAACTCATTATTGCCAATAAAATCGACTGTTTTGTTAATCTCTTCAAGTGAAGACATTCCTGTAGATAAAATAATCGATTTGTCTGTCTTTAAAACTTCTGAAATCATTTCTTCATCTGTTAAAGATGCAGATGCTATTTTATAAATAGGAACATTGAATTTTTCAATATCTTTTACCGCCTGGGAATCCCAACAAGAAGCAAACCATACAATATCAAGACTATTTGCATATATGTCAAGCTCTTCGTATTCAGGTATCGAAAACTCTACTTTATGACGATAATCTATATAAGTCATTTCTCCCCACGGTGTTTCACGTAGTTTATTCCACTGATTTTTGGGAGTAGAAATTTCTGGAGTTCTTTTTTGAAATTTTACTGCATCACATCCAGCATTCTTGGCTACTTTAATTAGTTGTTTTGCAGAATTTAAATCTCCATTATGATTTATTCCAATCTCAGCAATTACAAAAGTTGGTGAATTTTCAGTAATTTCACTATTTTCAAATTTAAAATTTCTCATAGTTTTAACAATCTTAACATTTCTAATACAGCTCCGTTTCCGCCTCCTGCTTCTAATTGTATTTTTGATTCCATTTTAACTTTTGGGTTTGAGTCAATTGGAGTAGCTGAACAATTAAAAAATTTAATACATTCTAAATCTTGAGTATCATTTCCCACAAAGCAAACATTCTCATAGTTTATTTTCATTCCATCTAAATATTTTTTAACATCAACTAGTTTATTGGATGAATTAAATTTGAAGTTTTTAATACCTATCTTTTTAAAAAGTTTTTCAGAATGTATTTCTTTCTCACTACTTATTAAAAAAACATTACCACCTGATTTAATAAAATTTGATAACGCATTTGAATCTTGAGTTGAATAATTTCTTTCATTAGAGTTTGTCTTTTTAATATTTGAAGCAAATACACCGTCAATATCAAGTACTAGAGTGTTAATTTTTTTATTTCCAATAACTTCCTTTTTCCACTGTTTGTTAAATGTCCCTGATAAAGATTTAATTATTTCTAATTCTTCAATATTATCTACTTCTATTGACTCAATTTCACTTGAGGAAACTAATATTGCTTTTTTATCTACTCTATTATTATTCATAAAAAAATTATCTACAGAATTCATATAAACTGAACCATTTTCTATAAAGGACCCCCGCATGTCTTGTCGTCGAGGTCTTTTATTATATAAGGGTATTCCAAAAGTTTGTTTCTTTTCCCACTCGAATTGATATGTATGTTTTACAGTTAGCAGAGAATTAACATTCTTATTTAAATGACTTTTTATAATGTTCAATGTTTTTTTAGACCTTAACGGACTTGTTGGTTGCAATAAAATTACTTTGTCATTAGCAGGAGCTTCTATTTTTTTTAACACATCCAGCATCACGGGTTCTGTGAACACTTTGTCGCCAGACAGTTCAGGACTTCTAAGAAACGGTGTAGCCCCCCATTTTTCTGCTATCTGTAGATATTTTTTACTATCAGATGTAACTATTATTAAATCATTTTTATTTGATAGAAATTTAGCATGAATAATTGACCAAACAAACATTTCAATTCCTGAAATTAGTTTTGTGTTCTTATTCTTTATTCCTTTGCTACCCGATCTTGCCGGAATTATAAAAATATTTTTAGATTTTGATGAAACCATTTATTCAATTTTAATCATACATTTTACAAAATTCTTTAACAAAATTTATGTATCTTAGTATCATTTTTCTATGGAATATGATAATCATTTTTCTTTTGGAAAAAATTGGAAAAGTTATAACAAAAAAAATAATGATATATTAAAAAGAAAAGCCGAAAAAGACTTAGAGTACTTTTTAGGAGAAATTTCAGGAAAAACCTTTATAGATATCGGAAGTGGTTCTGGTGTACACTCATTAGCAGCTCTTAATCTTGGAGTTAATAGTTTACTGGCTACAGACTATGATTTAGATTCAGTAGAGGCAACAACTAGCTTATTGGACAATAATTTTGACAATAAACAAAAATATAAAGTTTTAGAAGATGATATTTTAAATACAAAAATTGTTGAAAAATTTGACATAGTATATTCTTGGGGAGTCCTTCACCACACAGGAAATATGTGGAAAGCCATTGATAACTCAACAGAATTTGTAACAGATAATGGTCTTTATTACATTTCAATTTATGTAAAAAATAGATTTTGCGGTGTGTGGGCCAAAATAAAAAAAACATATACCTATGGCGGTTTTTTTACAAAAATGTTAATGAGTATAATTTGGTACCCATTGCATTTCCTACGCAAAATATTAAATGGCTCAATATTCACAGATCAAGGTAGAGGAATGCTTTGGTTTTATGATTCAAGAGATTGGCTAGGAGGCTATCCGTATGAAAGCGCAACAAAGGACGAAATTCTTGACTATTTAGATATGAAAGGTTTTAAAATTTTGAAAACAAGAAACACAAAACCAAGTTTTGGAATATTCGGTTCTGGTTGTGCTGACTATTTATTCCAAAAAAAAGAAAATTGAGAAACTCTTTAATTTTATCTGCCCCTCACGAAACTACATTTGCAAATATTTCACCAGTCATTGATTTAATGATTGATTCATATAATCTTATCTATCTTTGTCAATGTAATTACTACAAAGAAAAATCAAATATGTGTGAAAAAATTAGTGATAATTATGAAATTATAAGTATCTGCTTGAAAAATCCATTTAAATTTAAAAGTTTTTATGATCCAAGTTTTTTACATAGATTATTTATAAAAATTTATGTCAGAATATTTCTTATAAAAAAAATTAATTTTGCTAATGCCTATATTTTTTGTCCAGGAGGTTTACTTGAAGGAACTGTTGCAAAATTATTTTATAAGAATAAAAAAACTACAGTCATGATTGAAGGTGGGTTCCCACTCGATTTATTAATTTCAAAAAAAAATAAATCATATCAAAGTTTATTTTTTAAGTATTTTAAAAATCATGCATTAAATAAACCTTTGAAATATGTCACATGGTTGATAGTATCTGGCAAATTTTCTAAAGATCTTCGTATTGAGAATGGTTATGAAGAGTATAAAATTCTAGACATAGGAGTTCCAAGAAATATAAAATTTTTTAATAGTGAAAATGAAAAAAGTAAATTACTTTATGATATTACTTTTTTAACAGGTTCTTTTAATTTTCATAAAGATTACAAAAATGAACTTAAGCAAAGTGAATACATTGAGAAATTGGTAAATTATTCAAAAAAAAATAAAAAGAAACTTTTAATAAAAATTCATCCGAGAGATAACAGAGATTATGAAAAATTTAAAAATGACTATGTATCAATAACGTATGAAAATCTAATTGAAAATATAAAGTCATCAAAACTTTGTTTGGCATTTTATTCAACGTCAATATATGAAAGTTTAATTTTAAATACAGATTCATATTTTATTGGTCAACAATTGGAAAACAGATGGCCTGAAAAAGATTTAATTATTCATGAAGAAGACTTCTCTGGTTTATCGCACTTATTAGAAGAACCATTAGAAAGTAATTTAAGTCGCAAGAAAAATATAGCTTATAAACATATAAGTAAAGAGACAATCTATTCAGCTGAAAAAATAAAAGAAATAATTTTAAACAATGTATATTAAAAAAATATTTCATTTATTTTATGTTTATTTCATCAAGTTCATTAGAAATGATAAATTTATAGTTTTAAGTAAAAAAAGAAGGTATTTAAGAAACCTAAGTAATAAATTAAATTATGTAGATAGCAAGTTCCAAAAAATTGCGAATTATTATATTCCTATTAATTTTTTTAAAGGGAGAGAAGTTATCGCAAGCTTTGGAGTAGGTTCTGATATAGAGTTTGAAAATCAATTAGTTGATTTATATGAGCATGAAATATTTTTATTTGACCCCACACCAAGGTCAATTGATTATATTAAAAATTTTAAAGATTTAAAAAAAAATCTTAAATTTTTCCCATTAGGTATATCTACCACAAAAGGTATAAATAAATTTTATCAAATGAAACCTTGGAGTGATTATACAATAATAAAACCTAAAATAGTTTTCGATGAAATAGATGTAGAATTTATAGACATTCAAGGATTAATTAATTTAGTAAATAAACCTATAACTATGATGAAACTTGATATTGAAGGTGCTGCACTTCCAATAGTACATAACATTATTGAACATAATTTACTACCTGAATTAAAAATAATTATTGCAGAACTTGAAGCTCCTATGTATCAGTCATATGAAATTTTTGAAAAATTCCAATACGAATTAGAAAATTTTTTACTTCTAATAGAAAAGGAAAATTGGAATCTATTTGTAATACCAAAGGAAAAAAATAAATACTTGTCTTTAGAAGTAGTGTTAATATCTAATTAATGGTTAAATTTCTTAAAATTTTAAAGTATTTAATTTCTGAAATTGCTGATACTATTTTTTGGCTAACTACGCCGGATAAAAACTTTAAAAAAGCAGGAGTTTTTATAGTACCTAATTTTTTTACTCCAGAACTTTGTGATGAGTTAGTTGAACAAGCAAAGACTTTACTGTCTAACGAGTCAAAGTCTCTTGGTCCTAATTCTTGGTTTTACGTTAGGGGCAACAAGGGAGATGGCAGGGATACTAAAGTTAGACAATTTTTTGGTTTTGAACATTTAAACGAAAATTTAAAAAAAATTGTTGATGAGCAAACCGTAACAAATCTATTTGAAGCAAAACTAGGAAAGAAATTAGTCTTAAGAAATTGTTCAATGATGGTAGATGAGCCAGATACGGAAACAAAGAGGTCTTTTCATTCAGACAACAACCCTCCTCCGTCTTTCAAGGCTTTTGTGTATTTAACAGATGTCAAAGAAGAGAAAAATGGACCTTTTTCAGTAATTGTTGGAACTCATAGATCTCGGTACTTGAGGGCAAAAAATGTAATTAACAACATAATAAATGATAGAAAAATTACTGATTTAGAAACATATTTACCGAACAAGGAGGAGACTGCATTTACAGGAGAAAAAGGAACTGCAATTTTTTCAACTCAAACTGCTTTTCATAGAGGTAATCCAAAGCACTCTGAGAAAACTAGATTTATGCTTGTTTTTTACTACTCACTTGAGAGCCAAGGTCCATTTCCTGAATTTACATTAGGTAAAGACTCATAAGATTCAATTATTTTAGGTAACAAAAAACTAATGCTTAAAACAAATACAAACAATAAATAATTTTCATAATAAAAAAAACTGTCTGCGTAGTTAAAACTAATTAAGAGAATACTTATTTTTAAAAAATTAAAGTTAATAAGTAGCTTTATTTCCCTTGAATATAATAAATATAGGTTTCCAACTAAAAAGTAAAAGATAAGGTTAGCAATTAGAAATTCTTCTAAGTTATTTGTCATAAATGCAAAAATTAAAAACAACAAAGATGAAATGCCAAAAAATAGAAACTTTAAATTTAATTTTTTTTCAATATCAAAGTAAATTCCACTCAAGGTTCTACTCATACTAAAAATTTGAATTAAAAATATTATCAAGAATGTTTTTTTATCAAGTCGATAATTGTTTGGTATTAATATTTCTGAAAATTTATTAAATATGATTATGTATGAAAATCCCGAAATTGTCCAAAAATACATCAAAAGGATCCTGTAATTTTCAGAATTTTTATACAACACTGTATAAAGTTTTGGAGTTAGATAGGCTTGAGTAGCAGAAAAAATTACAAAATAAATGCCCGCATAACTTAGATAGCTGAAATATTTACCAAGTATCTCTAATGAAATATTATTTTGAACTATCAATTTAATACCATGGGTAACTAGTATCGCAACAAACCCAATCCCAGCCGCAGGTTTTGCGTAGGTTAAAAAATCGGTAATGTTATTTTTTTTACTAGCACCAGTCATTGAGAATTTAATTTTCAAAAAATTTATGTAATAAAAACTTCTCACAATGGAAGCAATAGCGATAGATACTAAATAAGCAGTAACCATCATTCTGTCATCCATTCCGTAATTATTTGATAAATAAGAAATACTTGAAAACTGAAAAAATACACATATTAAGGTGTACATTGTTGAACCAATAAATAATTTTCTTGATTGGCGTAGAGACTTTATATATTGTATTAAAAAAATATTTAAAGCAGATACTGTTGAAATTAAAATCGCAGTTCTCATAGGCAATCCAAATTCAAACTCAAAAATGAAATCCCAATAAAATTTTTGTGAAACTTCAAAAAATACAGCTACATTAAATGAAATCAACAATATTCTTTTAATTAACTTATTTAGCACTAAATTTTTCTGTGATTCACTTAATTCATTTGCAAATCTGTAAATTGAACTTTGAAATCCAAATAAATATAATTTTATAAGTATTTCAGATATCGCAATCATTAATCCAATCTCAGCCCAAATCGGAGTCGATACATATCTAAACAGGAATGGTAAAAAGGCGAGTGATCCTAATCTTGGAATCATTGATTCTAAAACAAATATATTAACTCTTTTTAAATGAGTATTGTAGAAAATTGCTTTCATAGTTAATCTTCTATATTAACTTTTTTATTCTTTGTAAATAATAAATCACTACAAATAATGTCCGAGAAAATATGAGTTGTAAAATGTTTTTTAGTATTTACAAGCTTATAATCTAAATCATTTAGAAACATAATTATGTCTTCTCTTGATTTATCATATTCATCTTTTCTGCTTAAAACTTCTAGTTGGATTATAGGGTTAAATTTATTGATAGTTTCTTTAGCACCTTGCAGCACTTCATAAGAATATCCTTCTACATCAATTTTGAGAATGTCTATATTTTTAATGTTTAAGTCTACAGAGTCCAATGTTTTCTGTATAACTTCAAATGTTTCTGTAGAATCACTTTCTTTAGTAAAGGGTGAGAATATAAACCGCCTACTTTTTAACCACATTGAATTAATTAAGATATTGTTAACCGAAGATCCTGAGGAGGGAAAGTGTTTTAAAATAGTAAAATTTTCTTCAGAGTTTTTATCCCCTAATGCATAAGTAAAATGTTTCCAATGAATTTTATTTAATTCAGCAAATTCCTCAAAGTTTCTTCTGTTAATTTTGTTGTTTGGATCAAAACTATAAACATAAGTAATTTGCTTACTTGAATCAAAATCTAAATTTTCTATAATTTTTTTTGAAAATTCCCCATTGTAAAATCCAATATCAAATATTGTTAAAGTTTCATGAGTTGTGGGAATCAGTTCAGATATCTCTTTGTAGAAACTAGGTGAAAGCATAGACGCAAGTTTATATAAGAAAGTTTTATAGGACACTGTTTTCCTTCTCTATTGTATATAAATATAAAGTTGAAATAACCATAAACAAATACCCTTGAATTATATGCCTAGGAAAATATGTATGAACTTGATAAAAAAGATGGGGACCTAAAAAACTCAAAGGTAAAATAATATATAGAAATCTGTAAAAGTTATTTTCTGAATTACTAAAAATACTTCTAATTACCATTAAAGACCATTGAAAAATAATAAAGAGAACTACCAAAGGTAAAATTTTTCCAGCCATAATTACAACTCCTTCATTTAAAGGATTAGAAATTAGAAAATTTATCTGAAAAATTAATTGTTCTTTAACCTCAGGAAAATTAAAAAGTAAGTCTTTCGGAGACAAATAATAATATCCTGATGTAAAAACATCTTGATTTAAAACGAACTTATTTCCATAAATAAAATTATGTATAAAGGGTAATAGAAATAGGGTTCCTACAATTAAAGTATTGGTAAAAATATTTTTTTTCTGTTTTTTATTTTTTATAAAGAATATAAATGAGAGAATTAGTAAACCAGGTAGTTGGTTCTCTCTTACAAGAAAACACAAACCAATTAAAATCGATATATATATTGTATCTCTAAGAAGTAGATTTTCTTTAAATATATAAACTGCTAATCCTAAACCTATTAACCAAGTTGGCCACTCACTCAATGATGAATACAAATTTAACTTAGAACTATAAGTTGAGAAAAAAATGTAAAGAACTATCAAATTTAAGGATAAAAAGACTTTCTTACTCTCCACCATCTTAGCTAGATTAATAAACAGCAGTAACAACAGTATTACAAAAATAAATCTTCCAATAAGAGATATAGCTACATGACTATCACCAAAGAATAGTCGTAATAATGAAAGTAAATATCTATACCCAGGTTGGTATAAAAATATATTCTCACCACCTTGAAGAGATCGAAAGTGTATGATTTGCTGTGACCAACTTTCATATTTCAATGGATCAGAACCTCCAACGCTATATAGTACATTGCTGAAGACATTGAGATTTTTAATTGATAATAGAGAAACAGCCAACGATATACCCATAAAGCTTGTGATTGTATAAATATTTTTATTAAAAATTAAATATGCAATTAGAGCAATAAATAAAATCTCGATATAGTCAGTTAATGAATTTGGAATTTTTTCATAAATAAGAACAATTGCAATAAGAATACTGAGATTAAAAACTAAATTATTCTTACCTATCTCTAAGTGAATCAACGCGTTTATAAAGAGCATTAACACTATTACTACATTTACAATTTCTAAAATAGATTCAGCGGTGGTCTTTAAGGGATTTAAACTTTCATTATTTAGGTCTGTTAAAGAAAATGAAGCATATGGTATATTTGGATAGCTATTTATCCCTGCATTATATCTGTAAAAATAGTCAATATCTAAACTACTATTTTCTGCAAGCTTAATTTCTACAGTATTTACTTCAGAATAAGAATTGGGAAGGTTAATTAACTCGCCGTTCGATTTAATTTTCACTTCTCCAACATAAGAAACTAAAATATTTTGTTTATCTATAGAACTTTTTGATTTCCAATTGACTCCAAATGAAAGCCAATTTCTTGATGGCTCAATTGGTTGAACTATATTTGTAAATCCATAGTCGAATAAATTTGCAGAACCATTTTGTTCTAAGTAGTTGTAACTTACTCTTTCAAAACCTTTATTATTATTAATCCAGTGCATTTTTATGTCTAAATCATTGCTACCGCCGTAAAATGCTTTGTCATAAAAATTAAAACCTGTTTGGTTAAAAAAGTATAAATTCCAATTAGTAAATTCAATACCTTGAGCATTTACTGGTTTATTGTTGAAATCTAGTAAATAATCATTTCTTGTTATTTGTTTATTAAAAGGTACTTCATAACTAAATTGGCAGTTATCTTTTATATTGAATGACATTTCAAAATTTGATGTAGGTGTCTGGCTCGTTGTATAACACGCATCAAAGCTATTTTGAGAATTTATAACACTCAATGAAGTAGAAATAAGAAATAAAAAAGAAATTAGATATATTGCTCTCTTGTTTGTTTCTTTATTTTTGCTAAAAATACAAAATAAAGAAATTATAAATAAAAGAACTTCGATTTTATTGTTAAACGGAAAACCATCAAGACCAAATCCTGGATTTATAGGCCCTATTAATACCAGAAGAGGTAAGAAACGATAAAAATATTTGAAATTGTTTTTCAGCACGCGGTCATTTTAACTTGATTTTTCGATATTCTCTACGAAGGAAATAAATTGATATATGAATTCAATTTAATATCTATAATGTAGAAAAATGAGTTTAACTTATAAAGATTTCATCTCATATAACTTTATTGCATTAGTTGTATTTAATTATCTGCTCCTGAATAATTGGTTATTAAATCTTCAATCTCAAGAATTGATTGTGACAAAAAGTTTAATAATTGAATCTCGTCCATTTTGGATTATTTTGTTAATTGTAAATTTATTATTATTGATAGTTTCAATCGTAAAAAAAATTAATTTAAAGCCAACACCAATAAGTTTTGCTTCAACATTTTTTGTATTTCAATTTTTTAACATCAAAGATATTGATCCCAATTATTTTTGGAACACTATTCCTGATGCACGTACATATAAAGACTTAGGTACAACTTTTTTTGAATGTGGAAAACTTGCAATTACATGCCAAGATAAACCACTCCTAGATTGGCCCCCTCTACAACCAATTATTTCTGGACTTTTAAATAATTACTTTTATTCATCCAGTCAATATATTTATCTCATTATGTTTAGTATTGCTTTTTATATTATCTTAAAACTTACGAAAGAAACTGTGGGGTCATCATACCTACTAGGCTCAATATATTTTTTTCTAATGTTTAATAATTACGAGTTATCCAGTTTTATTTCTAGTGAAACCCCATATATATTCTTTTCAATAATTGGTCTATATTATTTAAATCAAAAAAATTTCAATACTGCTTTTATTTTTTTTGTTCTATCTTTTTTTGTAAGGCCGATAGGAATCGCAAACCTTATTGTGTTCTTTTTTTATTTATTTTTAAAAAAGTTAAAAATTTCAAAGTATGTAGTTGTTTTTATATTACTTATTGTTTTAACTATGTCTTACAACTTGATTCAAAATGAAAGCTTTGTATTCTCAACTACACTTTCTACAAATATAGAAGGCGATGGATTAGAAAAAGGGTTAGGCACTACTGAATATTTGTTTTCTTTACTGCAGCCAGAATATTTTTTGTTTTTCTTTGATAATTTAGAAAGGTTGTATGGGCAGGGGTCTAGGGATTGTGTATTTGAACAATGTTTTATATATAATCCGTATTTTGATTCAAGTGGAAAAGCTCCCCAGGTTTTAAACAGTGCTTCATTAATAACTGGATCTTTAAATATATTATTAGGAGCTCTATTTAGCATAGGCTCTCCTATAGGACTCTGGGTTTTTCTACCATTAATTTACTTTTTCAATAATTTTAGAAAAAATAAACTTACTTTGGTAATTTTTTTAGTATTCGTCTTAAATGTTTTATTTAGCATTCTTACCAGTGAATATGGAAGTCGTTGGTGGTTGTATATTAATTTCTTATCGGTTTATTTACTATCTTCGTCATTTTCATTGATAGGGAAAAAAATAAAAAGGCTAATTTAAGCTTCCAAGTATTTTGAATAACCCACTCTAGAAAACGGTAAAAAGTTTTCGAGGTGGTTTTTGTTATAAGTGTCTTTTGAGATTTTTAATTCTAATATTGAATAAACCTTTTCAGTATTATTTCTCAAAACACCATTTACATTTACGGCGGAGGAAATTTTTGAATCTAATGTCAATCTAAAATTATTTCCATATTTTTTCGAGACAAAATATTTTCTCTCATAACTTATTAATCGATTAGAAAACGAATATTTTCTTAGATAAAAATTAATAGCATCAAACCTTGACGTAAATTCAACAAAATTATTTTCCATTAACTGACTTTTATTGATAGTCTCTTTATAAATCTTTTTACTTGTATTTATCCCAATTTTTTCTTTTAATTCCCACTGTCCCTCGATTTTTTTTGAAATATCATCGTAAAATCTATATCTAAATTTTTTTTTCATATTTGATCCATCAAGTGTATTGTTAAGTTCTGAAAGTTTTGCGGAATCAAAATAAAGGCTGTTAACCCTTCTATCTTCATACTGCTTCATAAAAAAATAATTATTTTTAGACACATGATCAATAACACGATTTAAATTTTTTGAATTTATAATATATTTGAATTCAACTCTTTGCTCTTCGGGTTCACTATTCATTTGAAATAAAAGTAAGCTTATCTACACCCAAATTTTCAATATCTACAATTAATTTATTAAATTCAATAATATCTATTTCATTTGCAAGAATATCTAGAGAGTACAAATCCTTATTTTTAATTAATCTCGAAAGAATAAAATCTATATTGGACTCCTGTAATAGTTTAATTATCTTTTCATAGCTTTCTTTATTGGTTTCGACACAAATAACGCCACTTTCACCAATAGAATTTTTTTTATCTTTTATCAAATACAGAAAAAATAAAATTAAAGGAGTTGATACAATTAAGGCAACTTCTTGCTCCGCACCTGCTGCCAGTCCGGAAGCTATTACTAAAAAAAGATAACCCAGTTCTTCCGGGTCTTTAATAGGCGTTCTAAATCTTACAATTGAAAGAGCTCCTACAAGCCCAAGAGACAAAGCAAGTGAGGATTTAACAACAGAAATCTTGTCGCATTAGAAGTTGAGTCTGAAGGAGAAATTTTAGTCTATGATATAAAAGAAAGCATTCATATTGAAGAAAGTTCAATGGTTAATTCAGGTTTTCCAACAATTCCAAAATATAAAATATTTGAAATATTTAATATAAATGTTGAGAAGATTAAAGTCTATTATCAAGATCCAATTTCTGGAAACGTTGTTTACATGATTTCAGATCAGATATTAAATTATTAACACTTTAAATTAAGGCAAATTTATTTCAAATATATTTCCAGAAGTCGTTCCTACTAGAAGGGTTTCATTACCAGAGTCTTGAATAGTAGTTATTGAATAAGGAATAATGTCTTTATCCAAGATTTTTAATTTTGTTTTTTGTTTATGGTCTATCGCCCAAATAGTTCCAGTACAGAAATCTCCAACAAACACATAGCCGTTCCATTTTCTAGAACTATTTAAGTCAGTTCCTCCAATGACTGCACAATAACCATTAGCATGTGGAAAAATAAATGATGGCTTTACATTATTTTGTAATTGCTGCTCTTTTATATCATTACTTACAGGCTCATTTGTGTAATTTGCATCAAAAAATGATTCTAGCCATGGCCAACCATAAAATTGAGGTTCTTCTTGTGCTTCAAAATTTTCTATAAAATTAATTTCCTCCCAGTGAGAGTTGCCAACATCAGGAACAACTATAGTTTCATTCTCAAGAAAACAAGACCAAGGATTTCTAAAACCATATGCTATTACATCAATATTTTCACTATTTATATTTGTAAAGGTACTTTCATATCCAGATTTAAAATCTAAACTTATTATTTTGCCCCAAGGACTATCAAATTTAGCAGAATTCCCTGGACTATTTAAATCACCTAAACATAGAACAGCTGTTTCTTTATATTTTAAAATTTTTCCTCCAAAATGAACCTTATTTTCATTTGTCTCAAATTTTGCAATATCTTTTTTTGTACTTAGATTGACTACATTATCTTCAACCTCATAAGATGAGAAGTAATAATAATTGTCTAATCCAGAATAGGTAATTGTTAGGTTGATATTATTCTCTAATTCGAAAAAATTAAAAGAATGAAGTCCAGCCTCACTCTCTTTTTTTGTTATATCTGATACATCTAATAAAGTTTCTTGAATGCCATTTTTTAAACCATAAATAACACCCTCCGCTACAGAGAACACAACATCATACCCAAGTGGATTTGAATGAGATATATGAGATATAACACCAACTCCTTCAAAGTAGTTTGAAATTTTTCCCTCACCAAATAATTGCGAGTCTAGTAAATTTAAATTTTCAATTTCCATATCCATGATTTGTTGCATATATAATTCGTACTCACTTTTAATTACGCTCTCAGTGATTTCATCTTTTTTAACACCAACTACGAGATCTATAAGAGAGCTGTCACTAATTACTGAACCTTGAGGTAAATTTGTACCTAGAACCATATCAACACACTCATCCCTAGTTGTTTGTTCTCTCACAATTCGATATTCAAAATTTAAACTATTTTGTTCTTTGATACTTTTAAGTTCATCTAGAGCAGCATTTAGACTTACTTCACAGTTATTAAAGCTCGATGGTAAAGTGATATCATTTGAGCTTGAACACATACCAAAAAACAAAATAATTAAAAAAGTAATAAATTTAGTTTGAAATTTTTTTCCTAACATCAACCAATGAGTATATTCTTAAAAAATAAAAAACCTTAATTTTACGGATATGTTTTTGACTTAATTTATTTTAAAGGTAAAAAGTTGTTTGTTTTAATTATTCTTAGTATTAATGAAAATATCAAAAAAATTTGAATTACGAATTTTGTTAATCTTTCTTTTATTCACTTTCTTATGTTTTTTGTTCTTGCTAATCAATACATACGGCATGAATCATTTTTTAGATGATAAAAATAATTTGCTAGAAGAAAATTTCAATAAAGCAATTCCAAATATTTATGACTGTAATTTTAATTATTACGAAATAAACCATCACATGAAAGAAGGTGGTTTTACTAAGTTAAGATTTAGAAAGTCAATAACAGGAAATGAATTGTGCTTTGGAAAAATTACTTATACTGGCATCACTCCTGGTACTAAATTTTCAGATATATCTAGAGATTCTTATATTGAGTTTGGGGTAAATCAAAAACATGGCTTACCTTTATGGCTATTTGAAGTTAACTTTCTAATGTTCACCTTTATTATCTTCATGCTTATTATTTTTCAGATATTTTTTTACAAAAAAAATTTTTTTGTTGCTTTTATATTTACAATTTTGATTTACTCAATCATTACATTTAATGAAAACAATACGTTCATTAACTCTTCTAAGAGCTATTTTCCAAATACAGACACCACTAATGAAAATTTTATGCAAAATAGATTAAATGATGATAGTTGATCAAGTTCTGCTTATAATTTTGTTTATCACACCTGGATTGATAATTACATCTTTCTTTAATCTAAAAAAAGAATATTTATTAACTTTATGTTTTTCAATATTTTTCTGGAGTCTTAGCTCTATTTTTATACCTATGAATTTCTTCGTTGTGAATATATACGGAAATTTTATAATCTATTTCGCTTTTTTGTTTTGGATTATAAAATTTAAAAATTTTAAAAATCTAATTTTCAATTTTATCTTTCTTTTACTTTTTGAAAATATAAACAATTTTTTTGGAGTCATACATATAACTTCAACAACCCAAATTACTTTAGATTCTGCTTTATCAAATCTTTCATTTAATTCCTACAATCCAGGAGTTTCGTCAATGCAAATAGCATTACTTAAATTTTTTAACAAAAACTTTATTTTGCTCACATTACAACAATGTGCATCTTTTTCTCTTCTGTTTTTTAATTTAAAAAATATAATCAAATTAAATCGTTTAAAATATTTCAACATCTTTATTATTTTTCCAGCCTTTTTAATAATTGCTGTTCTTTTGGAAATAATGACAATAAGAACCCATTTTTTTGCTTCTCAGTTGTTATGTTTTCTGATTATCGAAGCATTTAAATTAAAAAGTAAAAGGCTTCCTACATCGGTCTTTCTAATTTTTTTATGTATGTTTATTTCTTCGAGATTAGAAAATATAATCATTTATTTTCCATTAATTCTTTTAGTATTAAGAAATTATTTCAATGATGAAATAATAATAAAAAACAAAAAAATGGTATTCATGCTTCTACTCTCTACTTTTTCGCCACTTATCATTAATTTTCATGCATACACAAACACCCAAGACCTCAGGGGAAATATTTTCATATTATCTTTTTTGATTATTTTGCTTAATATTTTTGTAATTTTTAATAAAAATAATCTCATTAAATTTATACATAATAAATTTAACCTTATTTTTATTTTTTCTGTAATTCTTCTAGCAATAGCCTTGCATTATTTATTTTCTAATAAAGCTATGAACTCATGGCTTTTAATCTTTAATCATTTGGTTGATTCACATCAAGGTTGGGGTGTAGTTGTATTTTATTTTGTAATAATCTTGATTTATCTGATTAATAAAACTGAAAATTATGAACTAAAAAAAATGTATACAACTTTTTTTATAACTTTTGCTCTTATTATTATTTCCTCTCCATTGCAACATAGTTCTTATGGTGGGGAGTCATGGATAGATGGCATTATTGAAGGCTTGGCAATTTATAATCCATATGATGAGTCTCAAACCAGGTCTTTTTTGCAGTTATTTTTAACTATCTTACCTTTTTCAGTTTTAATTACTTCACCAAAGGCAAACATTTAAACTAAACGCAAAAATAATGTTTGAAAAAAAATCAAGATATCTAAGTTTAAAATAAGATGTGTTAGAAAATATACAACGTAATAAACTGATAATAATAAATTCTGTAACTATTTTCTTTATTTCAGTATTTGTAAATAGAGGTTATAGTACTACAGCAACTTCATTAGGTGAAGACCTTCAAAAGTTATCAGACTCTCTTCCAAATACACAAGGTTTCTTGCAGCCTCAAAGAATCCTACTCCCTCTTTTTGGAAAAATAGCTAATATCAACCTACAAATCTTAAACTTAATTTTTGTATTTTTATTTATATTCTTCTTTTACAAATTTATTCTTGAATTTTCGAGTAATGTATTTTCTTTTTTGTTGACAAGTGCGTTATCAGCAACAATGTTTATTCAGTTTACTTTAACCTATGGAGGCTACCCAGACATATTAAGCTATATATTTCTTTTATTAGTATTTCAAAATAAAGAAAAAAAAATAATTCCCTATGTCTTATTTTTCTTAGCTTTACTAACAAAAGAAACTGTAATATTTACAATTCCATTCTTTTTATCTTTAAAAGAAATTAAAAATGGAAAAATTATAATTTCATTCTTTGTTTACTTGCCATTATATTTTTATCTTTCAAATGGAACCTATAGTCCTAATTATTTTGTTGATTTAATTCGAATTGATTTTCTTTACTTCTTTAAACAATCTAGTGAAAATATTTTGATAGGATACTTTTCTTCAATTAAATTCTTATGGTTATATATATTGATAAATATTTGGTTATATAAAGACAAAATTTTAATCCCCTTTCTTTTTTTAAATTTAGGAATCTTTACACAATTTTTTTTAGGAGGTGATTCAACTAGATTTGTTTCGTTTATTTTCCTTATCTTCCTAATAATTGCAGAAAATATGAATAAAGAAAAAATAAACTATTTGAAATATTTATTGGTATTTGTTCTTTTGCTCAATACTTTTACACCTAAATATTACGTCTATGCTTATGGCCAATTGACTATTCCAAACGAATCAAGACTTCACTTTATTGATTTTGGAAGATAATTTATTTAACTTCAAAATTTATACAAAAGTTATTTTTTAATATATTAAGTTATCTCATTTATCATATAAATGGATGAAAGAAGAAAATACCATAACTGCTATTGTTCCATTTTTTAATGAAGAACAAACATTAGATGAATCAGTTCAGAGGTTAATAAGTTCTGGTATATTTAATCAGATTATTCTTTCTGATGACTCTTCTTCTGATAAATCAGCTGAAATAGCAACAAAATTAGTCACCCAAAATAAAAATGTTGAATATATTTGTACTCAAAAAAATGGAGGTAAAGGCTATGCACTACAAAATGCTCAAACATACATTAATTCAACTCATGTAGTAATTCACGACGCTGATCTTGAGTATTACCCAGAAGACATTAGTGAAATGGCTGAAGTTGCTAAACAATATTCAAAATCATTGATTCTTGGAAGTAGGTTTTTAGGAGTTAAAAAAAGAGACAATATATATTTAAGAACATATTTAGCTAATAAGTTTTTATCGGCTTTTTTTTCGATTGTAAATTTCTATAAAATTACCGACGTTGCAACCTGCTATAAACTTATGCCTTCAGAATTTTTTAAATCAATAGTTATCAAAGAAAAAGGATTTTCTATTGAAATAGAGATATTGTCAAAATTTTTAAGATTTAATAAAGACATAAAAGAAGTTCCTATTAAATATAGTGGAAGAAGCTATGAGGAAGGTAAGAAAATTAAATTTTCAGATGGAATATTTTATTTAATAAATACATTGAAATATAGAATTTCTAATTTTTAGTTCTAAATACGTTATCTTTAATTAAGTATTTGAAAAATATAAAGAAGGACAATATCGAAAACAATGTTAAAAAATATTTTGGATTTTCTTTTTCATACAAGTATTTTTTAGATTCAACTGGAAAAAATCCAGCTTTAACATAGTGATCACATTCAAGGTAACCCCTTATTAGAACATCATCATTTTTATTAGTCATAAGAAAATCATCAAAACCTAAATCATCTTTAAAAATTAAATATCCCTCTTCAGCAACCTCAGGTTCTAAATAATATGACTTAGATTCACCACAAATAGTGAGAATTTTTTCTTTTTCAGAGCACCAGTTGATATATTCATCATAATATTTAATTCCTCCAGTATTTAATTTGCAATTAGAAAGAATGAACACTTTTGCCCCAACCTTTTCATTTGTTAATTTAAAATCATTATCAATACCAATTAAATTAAACTGGAATAATAGAAGCAACATTGCAAATATGTATTTTGAAATTTTTAGTTTTTTATAAATGAATAAAATAAAATTTATAAATGAAAATATTAATAAAAAAGATATCATTTGAGTTTTTGTAGGATCACCCTTTAACGGATTAAAGTTATTTGTTACAAGTCCAAAGTTGTTAATCAAAATCGTAAAAAAACCAATCAAGACTAGGTAGTTATATTTATTCAGGCCCTCAGTATTCTTTTTATATATCTGGGTAAATATGTAGATATAAAATATTAGTGAAGTGATTGTATAAATTGATATCTTTAGAATATTTGGATTTTTATAAAATAACCATGCTTTTGGATTTAGCCACAAATTTTCCCAATAATCTCCAAATGTGTCTAAAAGAATAATTCCAAAAAAAGAATTTGCATGATTGTTTCTAGATGGATTATTTATTAATTCTGGGAAATTTATATTAAATAGATAACCTATGCCTGCTTTGTCATCATATCCATCAAGACTATCAAACTGCCATAAATATTTTGAGGTGAACTCATAACTTTCAATTTGCAGTAAATAAAAAAGCAATAATCCAGGAAACACAAAAAAGAGTGATTTTTTTATAATTAAACGATCTTTTTTAAAATACATAAAGCAAATCAAGAGAAAAGGCAAGGCTATAGATGCTTTTGAAGTAAACATTAGTGACAACATAACTGTTAGTACCAAGTAATCAAATAGTAGATTTTTACTATTAATTTTTTTGATTATAATCAGCAACCAAGGAATAACAAAAATTGCAAGATTTTCTGGTTTATAAATTAACCTATTCCCAAATAAAGGCACAAATGTAATAAAAGCTAATGATCCTACAAAAATTTCAGAAGAGTTATAATTTTCCTCATACATTAGTTTTCTTACTCCAATTAATCCACCACAAAATAAAAGAAAATTTACAAATTGGATTGAGACAGTAGCTATCTCTTTTGCAAGATTTGGTTCAACATATAGCCCAGATTCAAAAAAATTGAACACTTCTTGCACTAACCAAAAATATCCAATACCTTGTTCAAGATTGATTGATATATTTTCATATCCAATCAGGCTAAATAAATACTTACCGTACTGATTAAAGTCAGTCCCTTGAGAAGAATCATAATAAAGAAGACCAATTAAAAATTCTAAAACTAATAATAAAAAAATAAATAAATTGTTTCTAATTGAAGATTTTTTTAGCATTATGCATTATATATTAACAATAAAAAGTTTATGAAAAGTAGCAGTTCGTAGGATATGCGAATCAAAATAGTTAAATAACTTTGCGGCCAGAGGCAGAATCGAACTGCCGACCCCTTGTTTTTTTAGGCAATATTTAAGACTTTCTCAATTAACTCAATTATTCTAAAGAAAAAATTTTTAAAAAATTCAGATTCATATAAATTAACGCCATCAACAATTTTTCCGTCGCCTCTTTTTTGCATTTGGAACAATCCCAAGAGATACATAAGTTTTTTATCAAAATATTTATTAAAAAAGTTTAGAAATTCATCATTTTTAACTAAATAAATTATCAGTGGGATAGAAAGTTGTATAAAAATTCTTGTGTGATCAATAGTAAAAAAAGATATTGAAAATATAAATATAAAAGAGGTTAAAAATTTTCTATCTTTAATTGCGTTACTGGCAAAAATTACAATCCATAGCCACATAAATAGTGATATAAAGCCAGCAAGTGTATTGGTGAATATCGTTTGAAAAGCTCTTTCTAGCCCTTGAGATATAATACTATAACGACTTTCAACTTCACTTAATTGATTTAAGTAAGCAAAGTAGATTATGTAACTAAATATGAATGAGAAATAATGATTTATTTTAAGATTAAAAACATTCAAGTACTTAATTAGTAAAAAGTAGATAAATGCAATTTGTGGATGTGAAAAAACTGCAAACAGGATGAACACAAAGCTAAGCGGAACAGAACTACTAAATGAAACTAAAAAAAACAGTGAACCTATTAAAAACGTATCGGGTTTACCCATCCACGTAAATAAAACAAGAAAAAAAGGAGTGAAATATAGCACTTTAAAAATTTGGTTATTTGAAAAATATCTTTTATCAAAATTGATAACACTAATAATTAAAAAGAGAAAACCCAAAATCACAACTATCCAGTGTGTTCTTGTTGTGTTATTTGTAAAAAAATTTACTATAAATCCTATAAAGAATTGTATTGGGCTTTCTTGAACCCATTGTTCACTGTCTATGATTCCAAAGGGATTCTCGTATAATTTTTTTGCATGAAGTCCATATGTGTTAGTTCCATAAACCAAAATAAATATTGGTATAAAAAATAAAGTTTTTTTTATGTAAGAAACCATATTGTGGCCAGAGGCAGAATCGAACTGCCGACCCCTTGTTTTTCAGACAGAGGCAAACCATTTGTCCTTTCATCATTTTACATTAATCACCATTAATTATCGCTCATTTATTAGAGGTTCTAAAACGCAATGAGCGCTATTAAATAAGGATTGATGAATTGAGCTCGTGACAGTTTTGTGACAGCTTTTATTTATTAATTTTTAACAAAAGTTCGTTGTAGTTAAGTGGATTAATTTGGTACTGGTCTAACTGTCCACATCTAGAAGCAAGTGGCATCGAATATCCATTACTCGCATCTTTAGAGTTTATATAATAACCATCATAAACATTTGAACCTTTTGAATAAATATTTATCATTCCTAACTTATAATCTCCTATACCATTTTCAAAATATACATCTATAGGATTAGACTCACTTCCAATATATGTAATGCTTGATGGGTCAAAGGGTTCTGTCAAAAAATTTGCATAAAAAGTTGCTACACCATCTTGAATTGAGTTTGTAGAAATAATAGTGCTGTTATCAAAAGAAGAGTTCAAAGGGTTCAGGAAATTTATGGTAATTCTATCTATTTCAACATTAGATACTGGCTCCACAGAAATTTTTATTTCAAACTTTTGACCTTTAGTGATCGAACTTGGTATTTCAACTTTTGATATTCTATGAAACAAATGCTCTACAAAAAAAGAGTTTAAACTGATTTGAAATTCTTCATTTAAAAAGTTTTTAACAGTGCCTGATTCAAGCTTAAACACACCTCCAGTATTCATAAGTTTAAAATATCCACTTAAATTATCGTGAAATATATTGACTTCTATAAATTCTCCGGAATTATTTTTAAATAATAGACTGCCTGAGTTAAAGTTTTCACTGGCCTCAAAACTCCACCCAACCTCACAACCAACTGATAAATTACTTAAATCATCAAAATTAATCTCACTAAGAATAGGACTTCCGCCAAATCTCTCTATATATTTGTTTTCAACATCATTAGCCACTGTAAAGACCTGCGAATACTCATTTTCAATAAAATTTATATAATTTTCATATTCTTGATTAACTAATTCTGGGTAAGTTTCATAATAAGCAATTAAATCTGAACCAAAATCTCCTATTTCGTTTTGAAGGGTAATTAAGTAATTTAAATTTTCCTTATATTGCCTCAGACATTCTTCTGAAGTTGTATCTATCTCTTTTGCATCACTACAGAGTTCAGTTCCAAGTTTTGAGTTGAAGAGTTCAATATAGTTTATGTCTGAAGTTGGTATAGGAGGAATTGTTGTAGTTGTAGTATCTTGGACAGTTGTAGTTGTAGTTGTAGTATCTTGGACAGTTGTAGTTGTAATGTCTTCAACTACAGTTTCCTCACTAGAACCTCCACAACTAACTACTAAGAGCATTAAAAGAATTAATACTTTCTTCATAAAATTTATTCTAAATTTTTGTGACAGTTTTGGTGACAGTTTTGATTAAATAATTAAAAACCCTAGTGGCCAGAGGCAGAATCGAACTGCCGACCCCTTGTTTTTCAGATATGGGCTAACCTTTTGACCTTAGTTTATTTTACATTAACTTACTTTAAATTACGCTACTTACTAGAGGCTTTATTCAAGCAACTAGAGTATATACAAACAACTGTCGTAAAGTGATGTGTTCAAAATGTGTGCGGTTTTAATAGTTTGTTTTTGTAATGTTTTAGTAAAAAATATTTAATGTGAACGTATCGTTTGTTACTATTTTCTTATGGCATTTAAATTAAATAGACCATTTAGCTTGGGGCGATTTGTAAAACTTAGAATCAATAAAAAATCTGTTGGACTTCAAGTAGGTGGAAAATATCTTAAAGGGACGATTAATACAAAAGGACAAGTCACAGGATCTGTTGGTGGTGCAGGCACAGGGATGTATATTCAAAAAACAAAGAATTTAAGAACTGCAAATAAGTGCCAAGCCATAACTAAATCAGGAAATAGATGTTCAAGAAATAGTAATTCTAGAAGTGATTATTGTTCACAACACAATAAATACAATCCTCAGACTAACTCAAACTTAGAAAATGATTCGAAAGTGCACAGAATTCCAAATAGTTTGGCAAATTTATACACTAACAAGATATTTGATTTAGCTCCTAATCAACCTGAGATTGATAGAATTGCAAACCTTTTTCATACAACAAACAATTCTTTGGAAAAATTACATAATTCACAAGACTTAATAAGCTTTCAAAAACATATCCTGCTTTATTACAATTTCATTGTTCAAGATTTTATACGTTCATTAGAAAATCATCAAATATCGGCTATTGCCAAAAAAAACCAATCCGATACTGAACATTTATCAAAGACAGCTAGTGAAATATTAACTAGGTTGATTAATTCAAGCTTCGTAGTAGCACAATTAATATCTCCAATTAAATTTCCATCAAAAAGTAAAAGACTCTTCTTTGGTGGCAACTTTCCATTCGAATATTCACTATTGGATTATCTAGATTTAAACAAAATTATTTCAGAGAATGATTTTGTTGATTCTGTAATTCATATCTTGGAAAATTTTAACAATTGGAACAATAAGCATAATTTTGATGAAAATATGTGGAATGATGAACTTGAAGAAGAGCTAAAAATATTTTCAGAACCGGACCAAATAAGATTGCCCAATAGTTTAACTGGTATTTTTGATATCTCTGATGAAGGATTGACTTGGTTAAAAGGATTTGATTTAGAAACATTTTTAAAAATTTATGCAAGGTGTTTTTATTCAGCCAACTTTCAAGAAATAAAGAAGACCAGTTCTTATAATTTGATGAAGAAAGTATTTAATGATTATAACTTTGATCTTGAAAAACTTCTTATTGAAGAAATTGACAACACTAAAACCGCAAAAAATGCTGGAAATTTTCGAACTAGCGCTGAAGTTTTTTAATATTTTTATTGTGGCCAGAGGCAGAATCGAACTGCCGACCCCTTGTTTTTCAGATATGGGCTAACCATTTGACCTTAGTTCATTTTACATTAACTTACTTTAAATATCGCTACTTACTAGAGGCTTTATTCGAGC
>Ga0255759_10000354_pt1 | contig 41122 bp, 40 predicted proteins | sample 101ome_20_FD_179959 | JGI IMG/M metagenome (GOLD analysis project Ga0255759, IMG submission 179959) | Coastal salt marsh microbial communities from the Groves Creek Marsh, Skidaway Island, Georgia - 101404AT metaG (version 2) | ecosystem: Environmental > Aquatic > Marine > Intertidal zone >... | reverse complement strand
TTAGAATACATCAAATACCCATCGAAGACGGAGTTAGAAAACGATCCTAGCCCCTGTTGCGTTGGAGGGACATACATCCCGGCAGTCGTAGACGGAACCATTACGTCATAAGTTTGTGGCGGTGGCGCGTTGAAATCAAAATTAGATGGACCAAATGCACTAGCTACATTACCCGGCGATACATTTATATCTGGATAAGAAGTCGCTGCCGAAGACGTGCCCGATGGATTGGTTATGGGCGTCGTATTAGTCGCAGGGGTTGTTGAGAAATGCTCAGGGTTCCCGCTAAAACCAATGCCGCCTTGCGTAACACTCGTAATTTGATTTGGATTGTAAACGGTGCTGTCCGGGCTACCGTCTCCGCTTCGGCCACCACCGCCGCCACCGAAAGTCAAACCCGCGTTGATTGCCGCGGTTTCTTCATTACTGTTTCCCAAAATTGACGCATCTTGATAACCAGTTTGCTGCGTAAGAAAAAATATACCCCTCTCACCAGTAACCGGGTTTACCTTATAAAATTGAGTGCCCGTGCTAAAGTTTGTATTGTTTGCTTGATTGTACGCTTCAATCTCTTCAGGCGTGTACAGTTCAGGTTCAACCGCACCACCTTCAGCATAAGCATATGTCAAACTCTTGCTCATCATTGCTGGGGCCCACCTTGGTTTTTCAATAGCTCACGCTGCATAGCGGCGTCGATACGAGCCTGTGTCTGACGCTCTTGTGATGCCAAACGCTGATCGAATTGATTCGACCGCATTTGCTGATTCTGTGCGTCCAACTGTACTTTGGCTTGGTCGATCTGCTGATCCGCTTGATCGGACTGCGCCCTGATCTGAAGCTCCTGCTCCTTGAGCTGTACAAGTGGGTCCGGGGCCCCTGCACCCGATAGCTGGGCAGAAAGCTCTTTGACCTGCTGCATACCTTCAGCAACAAACTGCGCCGTCAGACGTTCGATTTCCAACATCTCTTCGTCCGAAGCTGCCTGTCCGGTCTGCTGTACCTGTTGCAGATACGCCACAGCCGCTTGTTCGCGGGCCGCGATCTGTACATGCTCCATCACGTGCTTCTGCAATTCCATCGCAACCGGAGGCATCGCTGCGACCATTTGTCCCGATCCAAACACCAAGTGCGCCATGATGTGCGCCTGATGGTTCTGACCCTCAAACGCTTTCAGCGGCAACATATCCAATGCGTTGATGTTCTCTTGTGCCGGATCAATAGGCTCTGCCTCTTCCGCAGGCACAGACTTCATAATCCGATCTACGTCGGTCACGCCCAAGGCTTCGTACATATCCTTGAACACTTCATGCAGATTATGTATCTCTGGTGCTTGGGTCGCGAGCTGTAGTTTAGTCTGCGCCAACATGATCCGCTGTGACTGACTAAATGCGTTAGGGTTACTTACAGGAACCACATCCACACGGTCGTCAAAGTCAGACGCCATGATCGTCTGGTCGCCGCCCGCAACCGAGTACGGATACTCTTGCGGCAAGCTCTCACTCATCACGCGAGCAAGAATCTTAAACTCCTGACGCATCGCGTAGTGCAGGCGCTTGTGTACAGCGCTCATGACCCGCGAGCCTTGTTCCATCATGGCAATAGTCGTGCCTACCGCAGCCTGCTGATTACCGTCACCTACCTTAAGGTCCGTGATCGTCGCAAAGCGCTGACCGGCCTGTACTACAAAGCCCAATAAATTAAAGAGCGTTTGGTCCGGGCCCTTGAAAGGCAGCGGCATAAGGCTATCGCGAATAGCCCCACCCGGTGCGTCCACGTCGCGGAACTCACCCGGCTGCAACGGGTCATCGTCGTCCCTGATCCGTAGTCCGCGGGCCTTGAAGCCCGCTGGGAGATTGGACAACGTACCAGCGTCGATCAACTGTCGCAGTGCCGCTGTGGCGGTCCGAGACAGACCACCAATCGTGTGAATAAGACCTAGCCCATAGAACCCAAATCCGGGGAGGAACTTGAAATGGGTGAAGTAGGCAATTTTCTTCTTGAGCGGGTCTTCTTCACGATAGTTTCGTCTGATCGACAGAATTTGTCCGTTGTCTTCTGAAATCGTAACGATGTAGGGCACCTTGATGCCAGTAGGTTCACCGTCGTCATCTAACTCTTCGTAACCTTCTAAGTCCAAATCGACATGGCACTCAAGGATGGTGCAGTCATAATCAATCTGGTTAGGCTCTTGGCCTTCGATCTTGTCGAACTCGCCGTCTAGCTGCGTAATTTCTTTCTGTGCAGGCAGCACCTCAACGTCCAAATACATGCCCGCAATCTGACGCTTGCGTAAATCATTAAGCGACATGCGTACAATCTGGGTGATGTTGGGGCATGTTTCGAGGTCCGCGGTGTCATACGGGACAATCAAATTCTCCGCAGGGACAAACTTGGATACCGCACGACCTAGCGTCTCGTCATAGTACGTCTTCTTGAACGTCGAACCCGCCAACGGCAGATAGAACAGCATTTGGTCCATATCTGGCGTGTATTCTTCCATCACATTGGTGATGTAGTAATTCATAAAGCCACGCACACGCATGGCTTGCTGCTGCTTCTCAGTCGTTTCCCTACCCATCACAACAGTGCGGACGGGCCCCGAAGGAGGTAACAGCTCGTTAAAGGCTTGTGCTTGGAACTGCGTCGCCGCTTCCGCCAGCAACGGGTGAGTCACACCGGAGGCTCCACGGAAAGGCTGGGTGCGTTCTTCGTAAGTAAAACCTAAAAGCTCTAAACCATCCTTGTAAGCGTCTTCCCATTCCTGACGGCCTGCACGGTTGGCATCAAATTCGCCGAGTAGTTCACTAGAAATGCGCGTCAACTCGCGGTCCGGCATCTCTTCTGCAAGATTTGCATAAAAATCTTCGTTCATGCCGCGCTGGTCTTGCGGCTCAAAATCAACTTCTACGCCGCCGTCTTCCGTTGGTATGATTTCAATCTCGCCAACATTCTCTGCGTCAATCATTGCGACGACGTTGTTTTGAGAATCAGGAATCTCTAACTCAAGCTCGGCTGCCAAATCTTCTGGATCAAGCTGAGAAGGGACATTGCTGTCCATCATTCCCGCATTTGGTTTACCATTTGCCATGGCTACTCCTAATGATCCCTAATGAATCGTTGGTACTCATCACGAGGGAAGTAAACATCTGGACCCGACGGTGGACTTTTGTACGATCTCTCGCTTGCGGGCCGCTTTAATATTGTATTTAACTGGTCAAGTATGGTCTTGTCCACCATTTGTGCAATCTGCGCAGGCGTCGCATTTATACCCGCCTGTTTGAATAACGAGATACCCACCGCGTTATTACGCTTATCCATCGCTTGGTGTAACCGATTAGCCCCAAGCTCATTAAGGTCGCCCACACGTGCCGCGGTCCGTGGTCCGTATTCCATTGCCGCAAGCGCTGAAGCCAGCATGTGCTGACGCGTATCACGTAGTTCTTGAGGTGTAGGAAGATCACTACGGGGGCGATCAAAGCGACGAGGACCAGAAAGAGGATCAACCCCAGCAGGATACCCATATTGCTCTGCAAGTTGGTCATAAAAGGGCGGGGCCCCTTCGGGATAAAAAACTTCTTGCAACTCTGAACCAGCTTGGCCAGAGGCTCCAATAGCACTTTGTTGGTCAGCCCCAAGAGGTAGTGGTATATCTCTTTCGGGCTCCGTGATGTTGAAGTTATCCGATACAAAACGTAAGACACCTTTTTCATCATATTCAGGCGCTTCTTGCAATTGCATTGAACCATCGTCTACGATTACAGTAGCACCACCGTCCTCCATGTAGGAGACGAAACCACCTGCTCCAAGGTTTACGGCGGTTCTGTTCATGCGCAAGCCTTCCATATTCTACATTTAATAATACGCTACCACCTTAGCATGGTTTTGTTCATCTTCCCAGTCATCAGTTGGTAGCTGGACGAAATTTCCTTGACGGTATCGCATAAGTGCCTGCGTCATACTATCGACCAAATCGTCATGCTCGCCGTTCGGAAACGCCGCCACCTCCTCAATCATTTCATCCGCCCAAGTCTCATCGGGGGCCCAAACCATCCCTGCCTCAAACAAAGGCGACACACTATGCACCCGGCTTACCTTGTCATTACCCCTACTCGGCGTAAAATTGACAACAGGTATACCCATATTTCGTAACTCGTGCGTCAGTGGCATACCGCTTGCTTTCGCTTCCACAATGACCGTATCCGGCTCCCAAAACTGGTAACTATCCAAAGCAACCTGCTTTAACTCCGGAAAATCCCACCGGCCCTTCTTACTATCCAACAAAATTAAGTTGGGCCCCGAACCACCCTCGTTGGGATAAAACACACCCCACGTCGTTATAGCCGAATAGTCTGCTGTCTCGCGCTTCGAGAATGCCGTGTCATAAGACTGAATAACATACTCTAGCTGTGGAACCTTCTCCTTCTCCCAACAACGCCACCACTCACGCTTGATGATCGCGTTCTCTTCACCCGTAGGATTTTGCTGATACTGCGCGTTCCACTTGCTCGGCGGAATAGATGCGCGGACCGCGGTCAAATCTTCAATCGACCAAAACTCCGGCCAGCACGGAGTCCCATCGTCAAAAATGGCAGGCAACTCCACAACTTCCCATTGATCCGCCAACGGGTCTTTGGCCATCGCCTTCAATAACTGACCCGTCATGTCCTTCTCTGACCACCGGGTCTGAACCAAAACGATACTGCCGCCCGGCTGCAAACGCTGACGTGGACCACCCGTGTACCAATCCCACGCATCATCAAACCCGGAACTCGACATCGCCGTCTGCTCCGAATGAGGATCGTCAATAATCACCAAGTCACCACCACGACCCGCCAAGTTAGAACCCACACCAACCGCGTAGTACATACCACCCTTGTTCGTGTCCCAACGTCCACTCGCCTTACTGTCCGCCGCCAGTTTGACTTCGGGGAAAATCTCTTTGAACTCGTCACTCTCAAGCAAATTCTTGGTCTTCCTACCAAAGTTCACCGCCAACTCGGTCGTGTGCGTCGCCTGAATGATCTTCTTCTTTGGGTCGCGGCCCATGAACCACGCAGGAAACAGGAAAGATGCAAACTCAGACTTCGTGTGCCGCGGTGCCATGTTGATAATCAGGCGCTTTAATTCACCACGAGCAACACGCTCTAGCTTCTCGGCAATGATTTTGTGATGACGACCGGCGATGAAATCAGGCCAAACTGTTTTCACGAAAGTTAAAAAATCATTTTGGCACTTTTCGTTCTTTTCAATCTGCGCGAGCCGAAGCTCAAGCTTCAATCTTTTTTCTTCCAAGGCCGGATTACTTGCTGCACTCATAGGGGCCCCTAGCTAATTTTTCACACGCAGTTTTAGATGTTCCACGTGGAACAATATTGGATGTTTCACGTGAAACATAGCACGGATTATATGCGATTTTAAGCACAAATATAAGACAGTTAAATATCGTCCGTTTTCACTGCTGATTATTTGCGAAAAACATGGCCCTTGCTCTCGCTTAGTAACCGGCGGGGCGCGAGCGCTGAAAAATCGGCCACGGCCCACGATCCGCGGCGCTTGACCCGATAGCCCGGGGCCCCTTGGCGGTGCCATCGGCCCGGGGCCAGTTGCCACCGACCGGCGGCCATCGGCCCGGGTTAACTTTCACCGGCCACGGTCCGGGGCCCACGGCCCACGGCCCGGGGTTTAATTTCCACCGGCTGGGGTGCCAGGCACCCGGCCAGCGGCCCGGGATCGACGGCCCACGGCCCACGGTGCGCGGCCCGGTAGGTTTGGGGGATTGCCCGCGGGGCAGGGCCCGGCGTGTTTAACTGTCAAAAACGGGGCACAAAAAAAGCCCGCACGGGGCGGGCTTTGGTGGGGTTCTGGGGGCGATTAGATGCGGTCGGGACCAGTCCCCCAGCATTGCGGACACTTGCGCCGGTCGGCTTCGGGGATGTGCCGGGCGTAATTATTGCCCAGCATCGGCGCACCGCACCGCGTCTCGCTTTCGCCTAGTTCGGCGCAATGCCACTGGCCAAGCTTTTTGACCCAGTGAAAAACCGCGGCTTGTTCGGCGTGTTCTAAATCAACGGAAACAACGGTGCCAACGTGGCCAGCGGGAAACTTCACCAAACGCCAAGAGGGCTCGACGTCATCCCAGCCCACCGGCTCGGCTTCGCGCAATTGGCACGCAGTATAAAAAACACCGCGCTCGCGTTGATCGGGATACAGTCCGCCGTTCATCAGTCAAACCTCGCAATTTTCGCTTCACGGGTTGCCCGGTCCCGGATGGCGGTTATCCCGTATTGATACACGAAACACTCGAAGCCCTCAAAAGTGAAACATGCGAGCGGGGGTAAATCGTGGTCCATGTCATGCTCGGACTGGTAAACCCCGTCGTGGTTTAGACTGCCGCCGAACGGATAACAAAAGCCGCCGAATTGGTAGGCGTCGTCCATGCCCGCCGCGATGATGTCCAGCGTCAACGGTTCGGACGTGCTACAGCAAGCCGCCGCGAAAAAGTCGGGGATGATCCCGCAAGCTTCGATAATGTCCGCCGGGCGAGCGCCGCCAATGTCGGCGTCCCGGGTTGGGTTTAAAACGCGATCCAATAAAAGATCAGAAGGGCGAATGTTAAAAGTTGCCATGTTTAGTTTCTCCGTAATTGTCCGGCGCGTTATTGCTCCGGATATGGGATATTATGCGCTAACTTTTAAAAAAGTAAACCCAGAAAAAAACCCCGCACGGTGGCGGGGTTTATGGTTCGGCAGCGGGGCCGGTTAGGAATGCGTATAGCCGTCGGGTTCAATCCCCAGCCACATCCCGCACCATTGGACCAAAACGCAGTCGGGCCCGGGTTGCACAGTGGCGCGAAATTGGCGGTAGGTCATCCCCTGCCCGTCGCGTTTCCAAACGCGGGCCAATGCGGCCCGCTGGTTTTTATTTAGAAACACCATCACGCGGCCACCTTATCCAATAGCGCCCCGGCTTTGCGTTCGATCTCAATGCGGGCGTCTTGGTGGGGGATGTCCCGGGCGATAGCGGTTATCGCTTGGGCGGCATCCCAAACGGTTTCCACCGGGCGGCCCTCTTCTTCGATGTGACGCGCCGCGGCGGCTTTGGCCATGCGTCCGGATAGCCCGGCCCGCTTGCTTAGGAAATCCAAACGGCTGTCATCATCGTGCGCAATCTTGGCGGCTTTCGCGGCTTGGACGCCCTCAATAAATGTAGCGGTCGCACCATGCGCGAAGCTTTCCAAAGCCGGGCGGGCTTCGTATGCGAAACGATCCGGAGCGAATTTAGTGTGCCGGATTTTAATCTCTTGGAAATTTTCCACGCCCCACAAATTGCGGTTCATGCAAACCCCGCGGAGATACATCGCAGCGATCCCGGCGGTTTTGCTACCGGTCTCACTGTTCCACGCGTAGAAACCCCGGAACATCAAATCCGGCTCACCGTTCGCAAGCTTGCCGACTTCGATGGGGTTGCGGTCATCCACTAAGAAAACGAAAACGTCGCGGTCGCTGGCGAAAAGGGTGGTGGTGTCCATGCTCACCGGCACGTCGGGATCATAAACGGCTAAACCGTCACGGCTGCCGGTCATCATCCCGGGCACTTTCCAACGGCCCCCGGACGCGTCAACCAATTGCTTAATGGGTTCGAGTATTTCCCAATCGAAAATGCGGCCATAATCGGGACCGGTTGCGGCCCGCAGCTCTCCGCCGTCGGCTTGGCTGCCGTATACCTTTACCAGTTCCTTGCCCCGGTTATAACGCAAACCCCATTGGATACAGTCCGCCGCCAATGGTGCGGGCAAGTCTCGCAAATAGCCCGACGGTGCCCCGGCCAATTGTGATAGCTGGCCAAAGCTCCAATTCGTGGGGCTGTTCACGTGTTCCCGGTAATTATCGTCGGCATACTCAATGCGCAAGTCTCCCCGGCTGGGGTTGTCTTGATCCAATTCGCCAATGATTTGGATTTTGTGAGTGTCAACGGTGCGGCTTGTCATCCGCTGCGCGTCCACTTTCTTAAATGCGAGCATGTCATCAAGTGACAGAAATTTTTGATCCGCCGGGCGGCTAAACCACTGCGACGAAACGGTGCTGTTTCCGATGCCATGCGCGAAAGCGTTAGTTTGATAAGTCATGATTTTTTTCTCCGTAGTTAAAAGTAAGGGCAGACCATTGCCCGGTCTGCCCCCATAATATCGCAGAAAATCCCACATCCCGCAAGCTAATTTTTCAAAAAGTTATTCGGCCCCAATATCCCCGGCAACATGGTGGCGGACAATGGACCCGGGCGGCAGCGATTGCGCAAACCGTTTCACCTTTTCCGCGTCGGTCTCCGGCTGCTCACCGTTCGCGGTATCGTCCCACCATATCCGGCAATTGCCCGCGTCCGCATAGCATCCGCCACGCGTCTCCGGGTCCGCGGCTTTTTTCTTGCTGGGACCATGCGCAGAAAATCCCACAATAAAATCGCGATCCCGGCGGCCGCATAACGGTTCCCCGTTCCCACAATCGGCGCAGCTAAACCCGGCGCGATATTCTGCCGGGCAGCGCACCACCCGAACCGAATCGGATTGAACAAAATTGCCCCGGCTATCGGTGCGGCCAAACAATGGGGCCCGCATGGTTTTGGATTCGCCCCAATCTTTTTCGCTAACCACCACCACGGTCGGCACCGCCCGCGACGCTGCCGCGGCTTTGGTTAAACTTTCGGTGCTGTAGTTAATAACGGTTTTCCCGTCGGCCAATCGGTCGGCCCATTGGTGCCATTCAAAATGCGAGTAAGTAAAAGAGACGCCCCGGCGTGGCACCGCGTCCAATAACGCGTCCAAATATTCCGCGTCAATTTTTTGCGAGCCCTTGCCGCTGCAATTCATTTTGCATGATGCCGGGCAAGTCGCGTATTTTTCTCCGCTCCCGGCCCGGTAGGTTACAGCGATGCCGCGGGTTTTTGTTGCGCGGCTATAGTCAACAGTCTTTAACATGGTTTGCCCTCCGTAGATATAAGACTTATCGCATACATTAGTCGAAAAAAAAGCCCGGCGTCAACCGGGCTTGTGGCGTTACCAACTGCCGGGACCGTTGAAAGTCCCCTCACCGGCAGCGGCGTAGTATTCAGGAATACTTACCCCGCGGTTTGCCAGTTCGGCAGCGTAGCGCTTTGCTTGGACGCCATTCATGTGGCCTTTAGTGTGGCCACCCGCGTGGCAACCGGTGTGGGCTGCGTTGCGGTAGAACGTCAGCAACTCTTCGCTGCTGAAGCCGTCCAGCTTTTCGGTGTCGATGTACATAAGCACACCCTCCGTAGCTGATTGAAAGATCAGGGCTTGCCCGCCCCGGTTAACTGGCCCATCCAGCTAACACACCCACTATCGCATATTATCTTATACTTGTCAAGTTAATTTTTTAAAAAGTTATTTGCGTTGTCTCAAAAAAAGCCCGGCGTCAACCGGGCTTGCGTTTTTTACTTTCGTTTTCGTCTCGGCTGCTCGCGTAAATCGTCAGCCGCGTCATCACCAAACAAAAGCTTATAAAGCCATTCGATAAAAAACATTATTCCCCCCAGTCTTTTTGGGTGCCGTTTTCCTCGGCAGCATTAAACCCACGCGTGTAAGCCGCAATTTCTTCCGGGGTCATATCTTTCATTTCAACCCGGTCGCTGTTGTGCGTTGCGCCCACGAAATAGTGCGGATCAAAAGCGCGTCCGTAATAATAATCCGCGCCGCCCCGATCAAACGGGCCGCCGTGGCGTTGGTCGTATAGGCTCGAATCGAACCTATCTTTTTCTATTGGTTGCATATGTCAATCCTCCGTCATTAGTTGACTATGGGATTGTATGCGATGTTGTGGGACAGATCAAGCTCAAAATGGTTTCCCAATCGGGTTGGCCTTCTGACTGGTAAAGCGGCTCGACTTTCAAACCATCGAAACGCAAATCCATTGCCGCGCTGCCGGGATACAAAAATATCTGTTCGGGTAGCGTCTTGGTTTTAATCTTGCGAACTAAAATCCAAACGCTGGCGTGTGCGTGTGTAGACATCCACGCGACTTGGTGGGGTCGCAGCTCGACGGCTTGGCCGCCGGTCGCCTTCAATTCCACAAAATGAAAATCGCCCTGCTCGTCACAAAGCAGCACGTCAGGAACGCCGGGCATCGCCCACGTTTCTAGCCTAGTGGATTTCAGCTTCCTCGAACTCTTCTCCATCCCCGTCTTCATCATGCGCCAAAAGTCTGCTTCGCGCTTTGTCGCGGTTCTGGGTATTGCTCGGTCCTTCGGGAGTAACGTCGATAGTGATCGGGGCATATTGGTTTTTAATCTCCTCAAGCGCTTTCAGAACATCGTCCTTGCTCATGCTGTCGATGCTGCCGTGGCGGACTTCTGATTTGCTCACGTAAATGTCGCCCTGCGCTTGCCCTCGCCGGTATTCTGCTTGAACGGCTGCCGAGTAAGCTCCGTTCTGCAATGCCATATCTCGAATCGTTTGAAGGTCTCGAAGATGGCGTTGGTAGTTGACCCCGAACTTTTCATCCAGCTCCGCCCTATACGCTTGAATGGCCGCCACCACGTGCGGGCTGATGTGTGGGTTCGTTAACTCGTAAGCCCTCGTGTGTGCAGACGATGCGGGGTAGCCAGCATTGACTGCTGCCTCACGCATGGTGATCTGCCCATCCTTCGATACCAGCTCTTTCACAAACAATTCCTGCCTGCGGGTGAGCGGCTGCGCTTTGGTCGCTCTCGGTCGGCCAACCTTTTTCTTGGGCTCAACCGGGACCATCTTCGAGGTGTTCTTTCTGGGCATACCTATTCTCCAGTTATTCAGCGATAGTCTAGCTTAAATTAGCCCCTTTCTATATATGTATCCAGAAAAATATTTTTTGAAAAAATTTCCCCAGACCCCCTTAAGGACCGAACGGCCTCTACTGGTTACATAAACTTTGGTTACGTTACATATTTGTTTTTGTCTTATGTAACTCTGTAAGTCTATATAATAGAAAGACTTTTTGACCAAAGTTACACGGTTACACCGGTTACGGCTATTTTGACCTTTTTTCTTTTTCTTATTTTCTGGCTCTATATAAAGAGAACGGCGTTAAATACGTTGCCCCGTGGGCCGTGAATGCTGCTGCACGTGTCGCTTTTGGATACATACGGGACGTGAGCCGCGGCTCATGATCTGTTAGACTTTCTTTCGGCCCGGCCTGCGTAGACTCCTAAAGCGTTTACTTTGGCCGAAGTAAGCGGATCAAACGGCGTGGGTCGGGCCACCTCCTCCAAAAGAAAAGGGCCCCGAAGGGCCCTTGGTTTAGTCTTATTTTTTTTAAAAGTTATTTCTTTTTAATGCCCACGTTGCCGGAAGTGTCGATACGCATTCATCCCATCGGGGACAAAATGTAAACCGGTATCTCAAAGCCGGTGTTTTGAAAAGTCTGCGAAGCAAAGGTTCGGGCGATGTCGGGGCTATCGAAAGGCCCAAACGTTTCGGCAGCCGCGGGGCTTCGATCATCGTCGCCTTCTGCTTCGGGCACCATGTTCAGCCACCAGCCGGGCTCATCGAAGGATTCAAAAATCATAGCATGTCTTGGTTCGCTCATAGTCGGTCCTCATAGTCTTTAACGGATGGAATTTCTTGGTTCTCTTCTTCCGGCTCTTCGATTTCTTGCCAGACAAGGGCGATCACATAGGCCGGGTTAAAGCGCACCGTCGTTTCGTTGGTTAGGATGATTTCCAATTTGGTGTCATCCCATGTCCACGTCTCGACATTGTTGTAAACAATTTGCGAGCCCGCGCCCGGGTGCATATCAATCGTTAAAACTTTCATGTGTTGTCTCCATTGAAGCTTGCCCGCTTCATCGGTTTCGTTCTGAAGAAGCCGTCGTATTGCGGGTAGTGGTGCATAAACAATCGTGCGTAGAGCGCGATGTAATCGTTGCTGATTTTGTAATCGTCCCCGGTGGTAACGATCATGGTTTCCCACCGGATTCGATTGACGATAAGCCAAGCGGATAGGCGGCGATGCCCTTTACCAATCGCTTGGAAGGTGAAGCGTTTAAACAGATCATAGAACTCGGGGTTCTGTTTGTGCCACGCCCACCATTTTTCTTTGAGGTCTTCAGCCATTGACCAGTGCGTATGCGACAGCCGCTGCTACCCCGCCAATGACGGCCAACAGCGTATGGTTTTCCCAGAAGCCCTTTGGGCCGTGGTCCGTGTCCTCTGGTGCGAAGTCTTGGACCTGTCGTGCGGCATCCACTTTATTGACAGTGTTATTAATTTGACGCAGCGGTTGCTTCATCCACTCCGGATCGTTGCCTTTCATGAGCCAGCCCATGACTTGGCCACGTTCCCAGCGGTTGACGGTCTTTGGTCCGCGGTCCCCGGCGCGTGGCACTTTGACGGGTTTAGGAAAGTCAGTGTGCTTTAAACGTCGGTAGATGGTTGGCTTTGATACGTTAGCGATCTTGGCCACTTCGTCGAGTGTGAGTAAGTCTTTCATAGCAATCTCCGTGTTGTGACTTCACGGGTATTGTATGCGACTTTATTAGATAATGTCAATCAGTGAATATTATCGGGGGCGTCGTGCGTGACTTCTATAAAGCCTTCGGCGTGTTGTGCTGCGTTGGCTATACAAGAGGAGAGGAGCCCCATCGCTGAAGGGGTGTCGGGCGACACGGCGATTAGGTGGGTGATGATTTGAGTCAGGGCTCCCCCGAGAGCGGGGCCTTTCTCAAGGCCGCGTTGATCGAACTCAGCAAGAAGATCAGCGGTTTGTTCAGCAGCTTCAAAGAAGTGGTCTTTCGCCATTTCTTCAGCCACTGAGTATTCGCTGCCATGCTTTTTCAATTTCGTTAAGCCTTTGCTTCTTGTCATCTGGTTCCATCGTATCATTTTCCTCAATTTTTAACAGGGTTTCGTTTACAACCCTATTAATTTGTGATACGGCCCAGCTCCAATCTATCTCGCTTACGCGCTTATCGGCTTCCATAACGACTCCTCAAATTAAAAGCCCCTAGATGGGGGCAACCATACTAGGGGCAGAGTCAACTACGGAGAACATGGGCTTCATGTTCGAGGTCATTATAGACACATCTGTATGGGATAAGCAATAGTTAATCGCATACATTAGCTGTTGATTGGGTATTCTGCCCCGGGAAAACTATCTAAGATGGTTAATACGCAGCGATCACACTTTCTTTCTAGGCGATCTTTTGTTTTTTTCACAACTTTAAGCGGCCCTTCGCACTTCGGGCACTGGTTTTGCATCAATCGGCGGTGAATATCACCGTTGCTCTGCAACTCTATCCGAGTCATTCTTCTCTGCCTGCTCTTTGTACCACTCGAAAACAAGGCGCAACTGCCCACCGATGGTCCGGCCCTCGGCTTTTGACATTTCTTTTATCTCTTCATACACCTCTCGTGGTACGAGGATGCTTTTCCAGCGTGTTGTATCCATTAATTCCTACTCCAGAGTACCGGATTATCTACGATAATATAGGAGATTATGCAAGAAGGCAAGAAAAACCCCGCCGAAGCGGGGTTAGTCGAGCAGTATGGAGTTGTTATTTTGCTTCGCCCCATGAAGGTCCGATCTCGACATCGCACTTGCTGGGTACTTCAAGGGGTACAGCATCCTCCATCACCTTAGCGATCTCGTGTGCCTCGTCAATACTTTTCACTGACATGGCAATTTCGTCGTGGATTTGGATCATGGGCAGCTTACCCATCTTGTACAGGTCCACCATCGCTTTCTTGGTCATGTCGGCAGCCGATGCTTGGATCAGGCGGTTGAGCGCTTTGTACGTGTACGCTCGCTTCAGTCGGGTTGTCGCTCCGTAGGTGTCGATAGCTTCTTTGTACGGCAGCGCCTTATTCATGGCGAACGTATCCGGCTCCCATAGATCGAAGCGGCACTTGCGCCCAAGGATGGAGCGCAGCGAACCGCCGGACGATTTCTCGTTGAGCCGGTTCATGACGCCTGTCATCAGTCCTTTAACGAACGGCACCCGGTCATGGTATTGCTTTACCAGTCCCTTGGCTTCCTCCACAGGGATGTCTAGCTGCTCTGAGAGCTTGTTTACCCCCATGCCGTACATCATCCCAAGGTTGATCGTTTTGGCCTGCTTACGTGGAATGCTGGCCATCTCAGCCACCATAGTGTGGAAATCTGTCTCCGGATCGTTGGTGTACGCGTCCACAAAGTCTGCCGCGCCGTCCAGTTCGATACCTCGCATTTTCCCGTATACATGCGCATAATGGGTCAAGATGCGTGGTTCCTGCTGCGAGAAGTCAATGGCAGCCCACTGCTCCCCTTCTTCCGGGAGGAACAGACTACGGATCATAGGACCAAGTTCTGGGTCGCGGGCCGGGATTTGTTGCAGGTTGGGGTTGGACATTGATATGCGGCCAGAGACTGTGCCGCCATCGTCGGAGCGAATTTGATTGATATGACTGTGTATTCTGCCGTCAGCGTGGCAGTGCTTCATGATGGTGTTGATGAAGGTGCCGGATGTCTTGTTCAGATTCCGCGCTTGGACGATGAGCTGCGCGAGGGGATGATTGTTTTCTTGGAGGAAGAGCTTAGTGAAGCTCGGTGCGCCTTTTTCGGTTTGTGGATAATGGATGCCGACTTTATCGAACGCTTTAGCGAGCGACTGCGCAGCCCAGATTTCCACGTCTCCGCCAACGATATTCTTAATTTGCTTGAGGACTTCCCTCTCTCGTTTGAGCAGACTATCCCTCGTTCGCTCTACCCGGTCAGTATCGACGCGGACGCCTCGCATGGTCATGTCAACGAGACATGGGAGGAGATCAAGTTCGAGATTTGCGATAGGCCAAAGGTCTTCTTTGCTAAGTTGTGCGGAGAAGAAGTTCCAGAGTTCGAGGGTCAGTTCAGCGTCGCCTTCAGCGTAAGGTCCAACATACATGGCTGGCATCTTCCACATTTCAGCTTTCGGGTCGATTCCGAACTCCCGGGCAGCCTCGACGAGGGCCTTCTCTGACTTCACCTTGTTAAGGTGGTCATAAGCTAACGCGTTCAGGCTGTAGCTAAACCTGTTCTCGTCGAGCAGCGATGCGACAAGCATGGTGTCGATGACGCGGCCTTTGACTTCAAAGCCCATCTGCTTGATCCACCCAAGGTCGTACTGGGCGTTGTGCATAATCTTGTCTGCCGGGCACTCGAATACTTTCTTGAGCCACCGGTTTACAATCTTCTCATCTAAGTTTCCGCCGCCCATGTGACGCACGGGAAGGTAGCCGGACCAACCGTCTACTGCGACGGCATAGCCCACCACTTCCCCGTCCCCGGTCGGCCAACCCGGACCATTTGTTTTTAGGTTCGGGTCGCGTGTTTCGACGTCGATGGCAATCTTAGTTGCCGACGTGATGTCCGGAAGTTCAAGCGGCGGAACCCACTCACTTTTTGGTGCGAACATCGTCATTTGTAATCCTGCCATTACCTTCTCCACCCAGCGCAGCGTAGCCGCATATATCTAGCCATGAGTCTTCGTGTGCTGGTGTTACTATTAATCGTGCGAGCTTAACAGCGATCATGCACTGATAGACCTGCTCTGGGGTGACGTCAGTCTCAAGAATGACTGACCATAAATTAGCTATACGCTCGTGGTTTTCGTAAGCATCACCATAGTCTGCGGCCCGCTTACCATTAATTATGCGCTCTGCTTCTTGTAAAATTTCTCTTCGCTTCATCAGTCCGCCTTCACAAATTCTTTGCGCTCTTTATCCCACTCGAACCGGACGCCTTCGATTTCCTCGTCTGGAATGCTGGGGTCGGTCCACCGCGCTTTGGCTCGGTAGTGAGCAAGATCAGCCACGCCGTTCGCTTCAAACAGCTTGCGACGTTTTTCTTCGTATTCTTTCCATTCAGTCCATGACATTTTCATAGGTCATAACTCCTTGTTACATCTTCGGCGTCTACGATGTACAGATTACGCCGTGTTCTTGTGACGCCAACATAGAACACGCGGTGCATGTCATCAGGATTGATGCGCATTTCATCATCGGCTGCTGGGCTGAGGTCCGTGAATAACACGACGTTATCCGCCTCACCGCCCTTTGAGCCGTGGATCGTGGATGCTGTTATGCGGGGGATGCCGTTAAATTTCTCGCCCCTGCGCAGCAGTGCAGTGATGTAGGCCCGGTCAGTCTCGGGCAGTTTGTCCATGGCCTCGGACCAAATCATGTCGGTGGTGGCCAGCAAGCCGTGGTCGGTAACCAAGTCTCCCATTTTCACGAGGTCGGTATCGTCGATGCCGGGCAGCTTTTTGTAACCTCGGGTAACACGATTACCGGTAGACATGTAGCTGTAGATGATCCGTGCTACTTTTCCGGACACTTCTTTGCCTTTACGTAATTGTTCCCAGCCGTTGATGGCTTCGCTGACTTTTTCAGCAATGGACCGTTTGCCACGGTACGTGAAGAGGTATCCGCCGGACTTGAGGTCGTTGTAGACGGGCTGTAGTTGGTAGGCTGCCTGCGACAAAATCAACCAAGACCCTTGCGTCATGTCGAGGGAGTTAATAGTGTTGATCCGCGCCACTTTCCCGGGCTCCTCACGGGGCTTGTATACCTTTGGGAATCGTCGGGAAATGCGGCGCACGACACCCTCCGCAATGTTGTGGACTGATGACGGAATGCGGTACGACTGCGATAGAGTTTCGCTACCGCCCGGTAAGTTAATGAAGTGGTCCACGTCAGCGCCCGCCCAGCGGTATATCGCTTGGTCATCATCGCCTGCGCAGTACATGCGCTTGGATTGCTTATCCAGAATATGAGCGATGTCCCACTGTAGGGGACTGAGGTCTTGTGCCTCGTCGAGGAAGCACAGGTCGAACGTAGGGCAGAACTTGTCGGCACCTTTGGCAAAGTGTTCGAGCATGTCCGTGAAGTCGTACAGGCCCATGGCGTCCTTGTATTCGCGTAGGCTTTTGTCCACGTAGTTGACCGTGTTCCAGTCAGGTTCGATGTTGCTCATGTTGTACTGCTCGCGCAGCGGTGCTTTGCGCAGCCGGGCTAAGTTAATCAGGCCAAGTATCGGGTCGCTGCTGGTGACAAGGGTGGGAATATCTTCATCGAAGTTGGTGTTCTTGGCGCTGCCTAGTGACACGCCAATGCTTTTACTTAGCTCCCGGTAGTGTTCATCCTGCATTACCTGCTCTGGGCGTATGTCAGTCATCGTGAGAGCCAGACTGTGCAACGTTCGGAAGAAGATAAGGTCTTTCTTAGGGTCGAGGTTAAAGCGCTCTGAGGCGCGTTCCTTGGCCTCGTTGGCGGCCTTGCGCGTGAAGGCTAGGAAAGCGATCCGTTCTGGTGCGATACCCTTTTCGAGTGCGTCATCCACCATGTTGAGCAGGGTCGTAGTTTTACCCGTGCCCGGCGGGCCGAATATTCTAAACATTATAGCGCCTCTAATTTTCTGACAATCTGGCGGATGCGCTCCCGGGACAGGTTCATTCGTCTGCCTATGGCGGCAAACGTCATACCGCGCTGGTACATCTTTAGAATTTGTTTATTGCGGTCTGCAAACTCAGGCTTGGTCAAAACGGTGCCTCCCCTTGATTACCAAACTGCGGCGGATCAAGGTCAACCTCCACGCTGTCGAACGCAGGGATTTGCCAGACGCGTACTGCTCGGCCTTTAATCTTCAACACTATGCTTTCACCGTTGATGTCGCGTAGACGCTGGGCGATCTTGTGCGACTTGTACTCAAAGAACTTATTCTTGCGCAGAAAAGCTTCAAAGTCTTTGAGCCGGAAGAAGGTGATGCCCTGCTCTTCATCGGTCCATGGGCGGCGTAGCAGGATTTCTTCTTTGTCCTGCGCTTGCTGTAAGTGACGGCAGAACTCTTCAAGGTAATCATAGAACTGACCACTGATACTGGCATCCTGAGCCACTTCTATAATCGCGCTTTCGTTATCACGCATTTCGGAAAGCAAGGTGCTGATCCTGCTTTCCCACATTGTTTTCTGCACTGACTGCGGCATGAAGTTAAGTTGCTCCATGCAAGCCTTCTGGAACATGGCTTGATTCATCAGCGCGTCGGTATCTAGCTCCAGCGGTTCGCCATTCACGTCCATAAACCAGACGGGCGGGGTAGAGTTATATTTACGGAGGTTTGCGATGGTTGCGCCAGCTACCGCAGCGCCAACACCAAACTTGCGGGTACGACAAAGCTCTTTGTTGCAATGTGAATTGATCGGAGCGTCGCTGCATTTGTAAGCGTAATCTTTACGGTCTAGTTGCTTGGCAACTATGTTGACCTCTGGCAGCGGTAACGGCGGAGCAAGATGCTCCATGTTGTACTTGAGGATTTCGGATTCCCAACTGTCCGGATATGCCTTGCGTAGGTACACCCCGATGTTGAATAGACCATTGTTTCTTCCCCCCTCGCTGATGCCAGACTTACACAGTATCTGCAAACAGGGTGGACCGTCCTTCAGTAGGTCGGTCTCGCCGCTGCCTACTATCTGTAGCTTAACTATCTCTTCAGGAGTTTGAACAAAATTATCGTAAAGCCCGTAAAATTCTTCGAGCGTCGCGGACGTTCCATCGTCTAAAAAGGCATAGCGCAAGCCGCCCTCGTGATCGTAGTAAGGCAGGTTTAGAAAGTTACCTACGTCACCACGGTCGAGGTGCAGTTTAATTTGCTTTGGGAATATCTCACTGTCGCCGTAGCCGAGGGCCGCGGACATATTTTGCAGAGCTTTCTGCATGTCTTTTGCTTCTACCCAATTGGCAGAAAACAGGAATAGGTGTGCGCCGCCGGACTTTGACCGGCATATAACGAGGGGAAGTTTAAGCTTCCGGATTTTGTCGATGAGCAACTTGTGATCCAGCGGGTACTGGTCGATGTCGATGCAGCCCCACTTACACATGTTGTCTTCGTTGATGGGTATGATACCCAGACCACTTCCTTTGCCGGAGAGATGGTTTTCCCACAGAGCCTTGGTCCGTGGTTCACGCAATACGCCAGCTTTGCCCTTGGCCTTACCATTGGCCCCGGTATTTTCTATCTTGAAGTAGCCATATGCTTCCTTCAGACCATCAAAGATGGCCATAAATTTTTCTACTGACATTGTTGCCCCCATACGGAAAAAGCGGTGAGGCCGAAGCCCCACCGCAGCGATTACTTAGAACGGTGTATCTTCACCGCCCGCTTCATCGTCCGTATGCTTAACAACAACGTCACCTGCGGTGATGCTGTCAGCAAAACCCTTTGCCCGAGTGTAAAGGGCGGCGTCTTCAATGGGGCCTTCTACTGACATTTCCCAACCGTGCCACGAGCCTTTGGAGTTTTCCTCAGACACCGTTTTCAGGTTGTAAATGTGGGAGAAGCGCGGGGGCGTAAACGGCCCATTCGCACCCATCATAGACCGAGAGGCCATCATGCTGTTCCATTTACGCGACTTCTTGAGCTGCGTAGATTTCATTGCAATTAGTGCCGTCTCGTGCGACCCGTCCTCGTTGAGGAGTACAACGAAATGCTGATGCGTCTCTTCGATGTAGTCGCCATCCCCTCCGACAACGTAATCCTTGTTGTCATCGGGTGAACGCTCCGTCTTAGGACGCTCATCTGAGGGTTCGTAAATTGCCACGGGCGCACCGCTTCCGCTGCCACGCGGAGCCCACTGGATGAACCGTCTTTGGTAGGCGCATGGCACAACTCGGATGCCAGCTTTACCTTTGAACAGCGCACCAGTAACGGTGTTGTATATATCGCCCTTACGAGCCTCTTCATTTTCGTCGAGGACAGGATCGTTGCCGGATAGTACCTTGAGGAAAGGAAGCGCTAAGTCTTCTTGCCCCATGTTCTCCATGCCACGGCCTGCATCGGCCTCAAACATAGCTGCATCAAATGCAGCCACTTCATTTTTGCCAGCTTTGGCTACTGCTTTCGTACTCATTTTTTACCTCGCTTGATAACTGCGCGTTGACCAACCCACGCCCCGAAAAGCTCCATAGGAAATTCTTCACCAGCTTCCACACGCTCTTTAACGAACGCACGGAGGGTCTGGGGATGAACCTCTGTCTTTTGCTCTGGGGTATACCCTTGCTGCTGCGCAAACGCAGAAAAGGCACTGGCAAGATCGTCCTCTCCACGGCCAAACTGGCAGGCGACAGTATTCTTGATAATGTCGTCGTACCCGTTATCGCGTAGCCACTCGTAAGCTTGAGGACGGTTTTGAACGAGGATCGAAGCTCCATACGTTTGCTTGATGTCAACGGTGGAACCGTCGTCCAAGACAAACGAAGTAAGTCCGATTTCTGCCAGCATTGCAGGCATGTCCTCGTCAGTAAGTTTCAGAAGCGCCTTCTTCTCCTCCTTGAGCTGTGACTCAAGGTGGTCAATCTGGGCTTCCTTATCGCGGATGGTTCTGGCCAACGTAGCTACCGAAGTTAAGCCTTGCTGGTCTATTTTTTCTACCGATGAGGCAACAGTTTTTTCAAACTCCTGCTCCATCAACTTGGTAAGGTCATCACTCATCGTGTTTCTCCTTTCGTGGTTAAAGGCACCTTTCGGGCCTTGACAAATGTAGATAATATCTTATACCATCAGCTTGTCAAGCAGTTTTTGAAAAAGAGGAACAGATGCTCTCCTACGACTACGAAACACAACCATACGATCACCAGCGCAAGGCGTTGGAAGACTCGTGGGCCGCGGAGTTTTACGCACTTCTCATGGAGATGGGCACAGGAAAAACCAAGGTGGCCATCGACACGATGGGGGCTCTGTTTGAAGCGGGCAAGGTCAAAGCTGCTTTAGTTATCGCACCGAAAGGCGTTTACGACAACTGGGTCAAGGGGGAAATTCCCATTCATTTACCTAAGCGGATACCGCGTCAGGTGTTACGGTGGACTCCGGCTAAGACATTGAAGTTCGAGAACGAGCTTAAGGACTTCATCGTAGACCGTGATCCCAAATTAAAAGTCTTCGTAGTAAATGTCGAAGCCTTCTCTACGCCCCGTGGCATGGAAGCTGCGGAGGCGTTTCTTTATCAGAACCCTGATAACATCGTTGTTGTGGACGAATCTACGACAATCAAAAATAGGAAAGCATCGCGAACCAAGAACATCATCGCGTTGCAGAAGCGGGCCAAGTACCGCCGTATTTTGACCGGCTCCCCCATTACCAAAAGCCCCATGGACTTATTCAGCCAGTGCAACTTCTTGGCCGAAAAAGCACTGGGCTTCAATAGCTACTACGCCTTCCAAGCGCGGTACGCGAACGTCGCAAAGAGGACCATGGGACACCGCAGTTTTCAGCAGATTATGGGCTACCGACGCCTAGACGAGCTATCTGACAAGCTTGACCGGTTCAGTAACCGGGTGCTGAAGGAAGACTGCTTGGACTTGCCTGCCAAGGTGTATGTCCGCCGAGAGGTAACCTTTACTCCTGAGCAGGAGCGCCTGTACCGACAGATGCAGAAGCTGGCTCTGGCAAAGTTAGAGTCCGGCGAGCTGGCAACGACCGCCAGCGTACTGACGCAGATTATGCGTCTTCAACAGATTTGCTGCGGGCATTTGCAGCCAGATGAGGGTGAGATCAAAGAGATCAAAAACAACCGTTTGAACGAGTTGTTGGACCTCACTGACGAGTTACAGGGAAAAGCAATCATTTGGGCGTCGTATACCCACGACATTCAACAGATAGCTTCTGCCCTGCGCGACCGTTTCGGGCCCGATTCGGTCGCAACCTATTACGGGGAAACGCCCCAAGACGAGCGACAGGAGATCGTCGAACACTTCCAGCAGAAAGACAGTCCCCTGCGCTTCTTTGTGGGACAGCCAAAAACAGGAGGTTACGGGATTACCTTAACCGCTGCCCACACGGTGATTTACTACAGCAACAGCTACGATTTGGAAATACGTCTTCAATCTGAGGATAGGGCACACCGTATTGGGCAGACAAACAAGGTGACTTACGTGGACCTTGTGACGCCCGGAACCATTGACGAAAAAATCTTAGGCGCTTTGCGATCCAAGATAGATGTAGCCAGTGAGGTGTTGGGTGAAGATACACGGTCGTGGCTTACTTAGGTTCGTCCGGTTTTTCTTTTTCGTATAAGGCTTCCATTGTGCCTATTCGGATAGTTAGCTGGTGAACCCTTTCCTGCATTTCTCGAAGCTCATACAAATCACGTTCTAGCCCTTCGATCAGCATGTCCTGCCGAGCGTCTGCCGGGAGCGAACCAAGCTGCCCTCTAGGCCAGAGGATTCGGAACTCAGAGTTTGCTTTGATTTCAACATCGGTCATTTCGATGTTGTGTTCGAGGGCCGTGAGCCGTGCTTCTATGGTGAAGTACGCCATCGTTGCGACGGCGGTAATGGCCAGCATCCCCAACAGGTTTTTTAGAGGGATCGTTACGTTAGTGTCTTCTGATACTCTGGCCATACATATACACGGACCCTAGCCGTTCATGAGCGAGGCAATGCCCCCGCCCATTACTCCGCTGCCGGGCATCGGTCCACCACGTGGAACGGGTAATGCTTGCGAGTATTGCTGCATCATAGGACCGCCGCCAAAACCGAAACTTTCTTCTGCGCCAAAATGGGCACGTTCGGCTTGGTCAACTAAATCTAAAAACTGATCTACTTTTTGCTGTTGTTGCTGCATTTCAGGAGCCGCGTATGTTTGCATTAGGTAGTTTTGATAAACCTTTAACGGAGACGCCTGCATCTGGCCCATTTGCTGACCAAATTGGGTGTGTAATTTTTCAAACAAGCCGCCGATAGCGGGCTGAGGCATCGGTCCTCTATCAACTTGAACTTGAGGCGTCGGCATGGGCATCGCCGAGTAAGTCGATTTCATAGGATTTGCGTATGGCGATTGAATCATCCCGCCCTCCTGCATATGTTGTACTGGGGGCACTACGCCACCTTCAGCTCTTTCTATTTGACGGTCCGTCCTATCGTCATCTGGGATGTTACCGGGACCAACGTCCGTGCCTGTCGAGGTGCTTGTCGTAGTTTCATACCCTATGGGCCCGCTCATACTAGCAAAACCAGAAAGCCCCGAAGTTCCGCCTCCGGAATGGCCTGAAAAGCCGCCTAAACTAAAGTATGGGTTCGTTCCCCCACGTCCTTGAACAGCATAAGAAAACGGAATAGCTTCTTGAGCGCGAGACATCGCAGCTTCACGGTTTGCAGCACGGGCCGCGGCCTGATCGGCAAACCGGTCGTACTCTTCTTGGCTGCTTGCCCACTCCGGGTTCTGTAGTTTGTTCCAATCGGCAGCGCTGTAATAACCGCGCTCTCCGGCAGGTCCAGTATATTCGGAAAAAATTCCCATTAGCCTTGTCCTGCCAAACTAGCAATTCCCATCAAATCGCGGTCTTCGGGAAATAAAGCTGCAAACCTAGCCCTATCAACCGTTCCTGAAAGGGTTGAAGGTGGTGACTGGGGAGTCGCAGAAGCCAGTTGAGTCAGGCTAGGCGCAGCACCACTGCCCTGAGTGGGAAATTGGGCAGGCGGTACGAATGCCCCTTGCTGGTTAGCAGGAGGCAAATTTTGTGGCAAGTTCATCGGACGCTGGGGAGGCGGAGGCGCTTCGTACTCTTCTGTAATGGCTTCGTCAGTCGCACGAACACCAATTGGTATACGACGGCCCACCTGACGAGCCAACGGAGCCATAATCGCTTCGATACGGGTAACCGCATTGTCGGCCATCTTCTTGTCTTGGATTTCCTTCATCATTTCAGCAAGAAGCTTTGGATTACTGAACATGTCAGTCATGACTTTAATACGCTGGGTCTCTGGGCCGCGGAGCAAGACCCGCTGCACGAGGTCCGAACCAGTCTGTTCAGCGATCAAGCCCCCGCTCATTTGCGGCATACCCAAGAATTTCTTCAACTGTTGCTGCGCTGCGGCACCAGCAGTCGCACCCGCAATGCGGATGTAAAACAGCTTGGCCATGCTGGGGTTTTTGAACAGTACGTTTTCAAAGTTGTTGGTGGCAAAAGCTTCTTCTACACCACGTAACGTTTTAATGGCTTTTTGAACATCGGCCATTTCATCTTCGGTGGCCAAGCCTTTGCGAACCAAGAAATCGCTGATCGAAAGCTTGGCGCTGGGGTCTACCCCGGGTATCTGTGTAAACAGCTCCCGCTGCAACACATCACCGTTTGGCAAGCCCGCGGTGTTGTTTGCTTTACGTAGCGCATTGTTGAAGATAGCCGATTTAAGGCCCTGCATAGCCTGTTCACGAGTAAAATCAGCGTCTTTGTAGTCGGCTTCGTTTACCATGCGATAAAGCGCATTGAGCGCCAAGCTTGGTTTTTCCGCCGCTAAAGCTTTGGCAACCGCTTTGCCCGGGTCTTCGTACTGAAGCACCCATTGGAAAGCCTTAGTGCCGTAATGATTGGTCAACTGTTCATTGGTCATACCCGCACGGGCAGCTTCTGACGGCTTCATTTGAAGCGTTATATCATCCAACATGCCATCAAATGCGCGTTGCGCAGACTGAGCATTAGCTAAATCCACCTCAAGGTCTGGAATAAGAGCATACAATTCTTTAGTGCCGGGTTTTTCACGAAAACCTTGCAATTTTGAGGGGTTTACTACAAAAGTCTCAACTGCTTCACCGGTGGCAGGATTTGTAACGATTTTCTTATCCACAATTTGATTCAAGGAATCGCGGAGCGCGGCCTGCATAATTTGATCTGCGTCCATCGCTTGGACGGCTTCTTCAGTGAAGCCTGCTTCGTCGATCAGGAATCGACCGGCTGCACGGATTTGGTCAAATCGTTTTGCCGTGCTGAGGTTGCCCCCACGGAAAGCCACGTCTAACAGGTTTTGTGGGTCCAAAATCAGTCCACGGTTACGATCTACTGCTTGCAAATCGCTCAAGAAGCTACGCGTAAATACGTTGTTTCGGGCAAACGTATAGGCGCGGGCTGTGTTGTAAGCCTCAGAAACCCCGTCTTTTTGACCGGTCAAGTCGCGCAGTAAAGCATCGTTAAGTTTGTCCAAACGTCCAGCGTTCACAATATCGCCTTGCTTACGCAATTGTGCGGCTCGGTTCATCAAGCCCGACCGCATTTCAAAGAATTTTTGAGCAGTGGCCGGGTTGCGACCTTGGCCGTCTTGGAAGTAAGTAGCCAAATCGTCGAAATCGTCTTTGTATTTACCCAAAGCCGCGTTTAATTCACCTTGAGCGCCCTTAGAAGAAAAGTTCAAACCACCTCGGCTTGAAGGACGACCAAGCAATTGCAGCACGTTAGGTTGGTTAATCTGCCGACCATTACGTGCATAAAACTCTGTCAGCGGGAAATTCTTAACTTCCGCCCAAAGACGGCGCTCACGCGTTTTACTCAGGTCAATTTGATTTTTTAAAACGTTGTATAAATTTTCCGAAAGCTCCGTTCTCGTAGAAGGTAAATCTGGACCACGGCCTAAAACTTGTTTGGCTGCCCCAAACAAGTTAGCTACGCCATTATCAATGCCGTCTAAGATGTTTTGCTCAAACAAACCTTGTTGAATACGGGCCGCGTAGGCAAGTGCTGCCGGGTCACCAGTAGACGACAAAGCTCGAATTGCGTTAATTGCACCGGCTTGCAGCTCTTCTCGACCTCGCCCAGTGGCGGCTTTTAAGTCAGCACTGGATTTAGCCAGTTCTTGCTGAATAGTCTGCATGGTCGCGGAAAAAGGCAGTCCTTCCATAGAGGCAAGGTCCGCAGCAGTAAGCGGTATCGGCTTTCCATCCGGACCTATGCGTTCTCTAGCCGCAGCTTCACCAAGCTGCTGAATAAAGATATTGAGCCTTTCTTCCCCTGTTTGAAGGACGGTTCCATCCGGTCCTACAACAGGCTCGAACTCCTGCGATTTTTGAATCGCTTGAAGTATGCGATTAGCTGCGTCTTTTTCTAGTTTACCGCGTAAAACACCTTGTCTTGCTGTCTCATCGGTTCCTTTGCCCCACCACTCTTTCATGGTGCGGAAAACACCTTTGACTAGATCAGGGCCTGTATCGACGGCCAGTTGTACCGGAATAGGAACAACCAAAGAGCCGATTAATTCGCCACCGATTCGGTAACCTTCATCATAAGGTGCCATATTCTGTGCAACTGCGGCACCCGTACCGGTTCCTAACGCTACCAAGCCCTCAGTAGCAAGAAATCTACCCGGCTTATCACGAGCCGCAGCCATAGATTTCTCAATCCCGCCCTCTACCCCAGCGACTAGACGAGCGCCAACCGGGCCTTTTCTTGGGTCAAACAATTTACCGGCAGGGTTAAAACGGGTTAAGCCTAAGTTAACGCCATACTGACCACCAAACATGGGGCCCATTTCAGAAGCAACTTCACGAGCTTTTCGAGCTTTTTCAAAAAGTTTAGCTGCTGCTTTTTCAGACAATCCTGCATCGCGGGCCGCGAGCTGGAAGGCTTCGTCAGCTACGTCGGTGTATTTACCAGAAGAGACGTTTTTGAAGTTTTCCACAAACTCAATAGCGCCTGTTTTAGCTTTAGGAATAGATGGAGCTAGTTTCCATGGCGACGCCAACATTGACATGGCGATCATGCCTGTTTCACCACCGCGGTATCGGCCCTCAAGGGAAGGAATAACGGGGTCCGCTTCTCCAATAATGGCGTCTTCAGCCGCACCAAAGCCCATTGCGCCAAGAATAGCGCCGCCAATACCGCCGATTCCGTAAACAATACCTTTGGCTGCAAGACCGGGTAAGCCAACAGGCGGGATCATAGCTGCAATAGGGGTCGCTGCTGCTAAACCCGTTTTAAAACCAAGGCCCGCCCCAATTGTTTCAGGGATTTCTCGCGCCGCACCCGCAGCAATCGCTTTTGTTCCGGGGCTGAAAAAACTGTCATCCGCCGGGTCGAATTTTCCAAAGTCTTCGACGTTGGTAAATAGCGTCAAAATTTCCTCATCAGAAACTTGACGTTGGTCTGGAGTTAAACCTTTGTAGCGATCAAGCTGGTCTAAAATTGGGTGTGTACCATTTTTAAGCGCTTCACGAGTTAACGGTACACCCCCTAATTCAAGCTCTTCGTTAGCAATAGACAAGATGCCGTCCACTGTATTGGCCAGCCCTTGCGTCTCCATCAGGTTTTCAAACTGAGGTCTTGTCAGACTAATTAAAGCGTCATCTGCCATGCCAAAACCCCTTTAATTTCTTCTCATTTGTAGGATTTGATCCCGCGCCGTCGTTAAGCTTTGATCTTGACCCGGAACAACAGAGGAACGAGTAGAGGGTTCAACCGCGAAGGCTTTTTGGAAAGCAAGAACTTCATTGTAAAGTCGCTTGATTTCGTCCATCTCTCTTCCCATTTGTTGTACTTCTGAAGGCTTAAGATTACTGGAATCACCACCATAAGCGGGAAGCATGTCTCGCCCTTTTCTAAGAGTTTGTTCTAAAGAACCTGCAATTGTTTCCAAAGCGGCGCTTGCATCAGCGTCCGTTCTAAACAAAAACCCTCCGGGGCGGATGTTTTGAGTTTCTTTTTCCAAAAGCTCTTGAACAAACTTAAGTACTCGACCCCCTTGATCCCCGGAAGTGTTGTATTGCAACAAGTCGTTGGCTAACGCCTCTAAACTTGTAGCGGCTCTAGCCATATTTTTGGCTTGCGGACTTGCATCGCCGCCAAATAATTCCGCGGAGCCTTCCGAAAACGCCTTCTCAATACCCGGGAAAAAACGAGACGCGCCGACCACTAGCTTGTAATCAACATTTGGATCAAAGATTGCGGGCGGAGTTACAGACCAAGCCTCGGACTCGTTGTTTATCGAACCATCAGGGTTAAATATTTCCGCTTTATAGTCCTTTAAAGTCCGTTGTGGAGGGGGAGTTCCGGTTCCGGTTCCGGTTCCGGTTCCGGTTCCGGTTCCAGCACCGCTTTGATCGACAGTTGCGTCGATTTCCATGGTTTTTGCAACTTGCTCGTAAAACGCAGGATTGCCTTTTTGAATGGCTGCCAATACGCGAGGAGCCAATTTGTTAGGGGCCCCTTTAACGTAGCGTCCGGCCCCTGCGTCCCAAACCTCGTTGTTTTTCGGGTTGATGTAATCCAGAACAAGTTGCTCGAACTCGGTTGTACCCTCTCCAAGCGTACCGTTAGCGTATTTGTCCAACCTTTCAGTGTCTGTTAGGTAGGTAATCGTGTTAGTAAGCGACTCACTGCCCAGTTTAGTTGCATTCGCAGCCAACTGGTCAATAGCCAATTTACCAAGCTTGTACGCTTCGTCGAGTACCTGAGCGCGTTCGGCCAAGCCAAGCTGTACGTCGGTCTGATCGGCTCTACGTGTAGCCAAAGCGTTATCAAACTGACGGTTAATCTTAGCAATACCGCGGTCAATTTCAGCCTGATCCGACGTGAACTTCTGCATTTCCTCCTGCATGAGCTGCCGGAAATTTTGATCGCTAAGTTGCAGGTTCTCACGCTGTGCGCGATCCAATGCCGCTTCAGCCGCCGTGAAGGCGTTCTGGAACTCTTGTGCTTCGCGAGCAATAGCGCCTTTATGGCTGGCCAAGGCAAGGTTAAATCCATGACCTTTGTCCATGCGCTCCAATTCGTAGGTGTTAAGAATGCCGTCACGCTGAAGCTGGTTCTCAAACGCCAATTGGTTTTCAGCAATACGAAGCTCGCTGCCAAGACGCATGTTGTCTTGCTCAAGCTTGTTGCGAAGCTTGATAGCTTCTTGGTTTTCATCGCCTTGCAAGCCCAAAAGCGCTACGTCGTTTTGGAATTTCAAGTTTTGCAAGCGCTCAGTAAATTCTTGCTGACTTAAGCGGTCGGCGTTTTTAAAGTCAAAGTCCATGTTCTTCAGCGTGATCTGGTGCGCACGATCTAAGCGCGACTCACTTGCTGAAAAATCATTCGCTGCTGTTTGTAATGCCGCTTTAGCTGCTGCGGCTTCTTCTGACGCCAGCGTGGTTTCTGCTGCGCCCAAGGCTTGTAAGTTCAAAGCGCGTTCTTCACGTCTTTGACCCTGCTTAAACTTTTCTAGCTCACCAGCGCGAGCGCTGATGTTGCCAAGAACCGGGGTAAACGCTTGTGCCAGACGCTCGGCAGGGCTCATTCGACGGTCGCCCGGGGTAGCGAACATCAAAGCGCCTTGCGCGATGTCAAACAGCATCTGCGCCTTAGTCATGTCAGTCTGTTCTTCTAACTCTAGCGCGGAGTCTTGCGGTGACAGGATGCTGGAGTACAAAGATTGCTTCTGACCATAAATTTCTCCAAGGCGACCCCCCAGTGGACTGCCACCGTCTTGCATATAAACTACAGGACCGCCTTGGTTAAAATTTACAGGAGCAGGGCCCCCTAGACCCTGAGCAGGCTCTTGAGCGCCCATGTTGACGGTAGACATGATGCCTTCCGCCAGCGCTCCTTCGACTGGAGCATTCATTTCTTCCATGGCCAAACCGCCGATCCCTTGATCGACGGAAGCCATCAGCATGACAGGCTGCACCAGTGCCAGAACCGATTCAGGCGTCTGTCGCGCATCTTCTTGACCCACAATGCCAGCCAGTTCCGTGTACCGTTGTTCAATCGGCGCATTGTCGCCTCGAATACCGTTGATGACCTGCTCATAATCTTGGGCATTTTCTAAATCGTCTAGCTGGCTGGCGTATTGACTAAGCATCCCCTCCATCATGACGGGATCAATACCTTGCTGCATTGCGCCTTGAGCTGCCTGATTTAGATCAATTGAGTTAGGGTCTACTTGCCCCATCGCACCGGCCATGACTTCTGGTCCGAGGCCCGCGGGCATTGGTGCCATGCCACCCTGCTGCATATTAATTACACCGCGACCCATCAGAATATCCTTCTGAGTCACTTGTCCATCGCCACTTAGATCAGGAAAACCGGCAGCGCCGCCTTTCTTGAACATCTGACGCTCCATTACACTTCTGTTCATCCAAATAACCCCGCTTTTGCTGCGCCGCCTGCTGCTGACAGACCGGCTATGCCCAAGCCAAGAATTGACTGGGCTGGTGACACGCCGCCACCCGACGCTTGTGAAATAGCCATTTGGCTAGATGGCGCACCTTTGTAAATATCTGACAAAAAGGCAATACGCTCGTAAGGCTCCATAACTGTTTGAAGCTCATTTTGACGTGCCGCTTCAAGTTCGGCTTGCTGTTGAGCTTGTAGCTGCCTACCCATATCGAACAAGAATCCTTGCTCTTTTTGGCCAAGCTGCTGTGAAAGCTCCCCAAGAGCGCCTTGGCGTAGACCAAGCTGACTGAGAGCTTCGCCTTGCTGTAGGTTGAGCTGGCCGTACTGTGTTCCGAGGGCCCCGAGTCCTTCTCCGAGACGTCCGGTAAGTTCCTGACCTTGTAAGCCCAGAGCGCCCGCGGCTTGTGAGCCTTGGATTGCCAATTGACCTTGACTTTGACCCAACTGACCGGCTTGTCCAGCAAGCTGGCCCGCAAGCTGATCGGCAGAAATGCCCAGCATTGCGGCTTGTCGAGCAATATCGGCTTCTTGTCCTGCACCTTGCAAGCCAAGCTGACCAAGATTTGTATTAAGCTGCCCGGCGAGCTGCGCTGCGCTCATACCTGTCTGAGAAGCAAGCTGTTGTAAATTCATGCCGGTGCTGGCTAATGCTTGAGCATTGGCAGAGGCCATTTGTTGTGCGCTGAGACCAAGCTGGGCCCCTTGTTGCGCGGCCTGCAACCCTGTCTGAGCAATAAGCTGCTCGGCGGACAAGCCCGTCTGCGCCTGCTGGTTGAGGAGCTGTCCAGCAAGCTGTTCCGCAGACATACCGAGCTGGGCCGCTTGTCCTGCAAGCTGACCCTGTAATTGTGATGCCGACATGCCCAATTGACCTGCAAGCTGTTCTGCTGCGATGCCGGTTTGAGCCTGTTGTTGAGCCGTTTGAGCGGCCAATTGTTCGGCAGATAGGCCGAGCTGACCGGCTTGTTGCGCGGTCTGGGCCAAAAGCTGGTTTGCAGACAATCCGGTCTGGGCCTGCTGTTGTAGCATCCGTGCAGCCATTTCTTCGGTAGAGATACCAAGCTGCGCAGCCTGTCCGGCAAGCTGGCCTTGTAGCTGTGCAGAAGACATTCCGAGCTGTCCCGCCAATTGCTCTGCTGACTGTCCCAACTGGCCCGCTTGAGCCAAGTTTTGTGCGGCGAGCTGTTCTGCGGCCATCGCCTGCTGACCCATCTGGCCGTATGCAGACAGACCAAGCTGACCACCTTGTAGCAGTCCGGCTTGTGCCAGTTGTTCTGCGGACAATCCTGTCTGGGCAGCCAACTGCTCCGCAGACATACCGAGCTGTCCTTGTTGTTGCGCGGTCCGTGCAGCTAATTCCTCAGCCGACAGGCCAAGTTGACCCGCCGCCTGAGCTGCTTGAAGACCGGTTTGTGCGCCTTGCGCACCGAGAGCGCCAGTAAGCTGCGCCGCTTGCTGACCTCTTGCTTGTTGAGCTTCAAAGGCTTGTTGTGCGCGTTGAGCGGCACTTTCAAAACCTTGCTGGCGCATACCTGCTGCGGTACGAGCCTGTTGTTCGAGAATGTTTCGCTGTAATTCAGCTTCTTGTACAGCCTGCCGAGAACCACCAAAGGCTCCGGCCCCAACAGCTTGTGCAGCGACCTGCTGCTGTTGAATATCACCGGCACGTTGAATATCACGCAGCGCTTGTTGAACCGCAGCATCTTCATACTGGTTCATAAATGCGCCAGCAGAAGTGGGATCAAACGCCCCCGTCGTACCGGCTAGACCAGCAATACCTTGTTGAGCAGTCTGTGTTCCGAGGGCCCCGGCCTGTTGTAGGGCCTGCGCGGCCTGACCAGTAATGCCTCGTGCGCCAGTAATAGCGGCTTGGGTATCCATGGCAGCTTGTTGCGCTGCCGTGCGACCACCTGTACCTGCTCGTGCAGCGACGTTACGTGCAGCTTGTGCCACATCGCCAACACCGCCCATAGCTTGTTCAAATGCGCTAATACCACCAGCACCGGCTTGTTGAGCCGCGAGCCGTGCTGCGTCGCTGACGCCGCCCAGACCCGCTGCCGTGCCTGCGGCACCTAAACGTGCGCCCAGACCCGCTTGAGCAGCCGCATCTGCGCCCGCTAAACCAGCGGCGGCAAGCGCTTGTTGTCCGCCAGCCGCTTGTAATCTTGCTGCGTCTAACGCAGCTTGTGTCCCTGCACCGGCTTGTTGTGCAGCCGCAAGGCCACCAATGCCAGCTTCCCCCAGAGTTTGTCCAGCACCCTGAACGCCTGCACGAGCAGCCTGAATAGCTGCGGCAGTGTCAGTTCCAGCCTGTTGAGCCGCGGTCCGCGCTCCAAGGCCGGATTCTTGTGCAAAACCTTGTCCTAAACCAGCGGCTTCACCTAAATTGGCTTGTCCAGTAAGCGCCTGTAGTCGAGAGGCGTCGATTGCTCCAGCAATGCCTTGCCCCGCACCGGCAGCCAAGTCACGTGCGCTAAGAGCGCCTTGTGCCGCCCCAGCTAACCCGGTTTGACCCGCGGCAGCTTGTTGCGCCGCAGCGGCAGAAGCGGCATCTAAGCCCCTGCCTAACGTATCAACAACGCCTGTTTGAGCAGCACGTTGCGCAGCAGCTTCGGCAGCCGTTAGGGCCGTCCCCATACCTGCTTGAGTGCCTTCAAGAATACCCGGGATACGGCTTGCCGCCGTCCCCATACCTGCTTGACCCGCCGCAGCCTGTTGTTGTGCGCCAGTGGCCGCTTGACCCATCGCATCAGTAGCTAATTGAGTAGCGGTAGCGCCTGTTCCAATACCACCGGCAATACCGGTTTGTGCCGCAGTTACTTGGTCAGGAATGCCCTGCAAAGCTGCCCGATAAGCTTGAGCCGCTTCGGCCTGAAACGGCAAAGCGCCTGCCATGGTCGCGCCAATGGCTTGTTGTGCATCACCAAGGGTGTAACCAGCTTGGTCTAAATACCCTTGATAGTTTCCAATCCCGGCAGCAGCCAAGTCGGCTGCGGTGGTTTGTAAGCCTGATAAATCGGCTATTAACTTAGGCGGTAGTGGGCGACCAAGGTCTGCGAGCGTTTTAGCATCTTGTAAAAGGGCGAGTTTAATCGCCTCGATTTCGGGCGCTTCGCGGACAATCTGAGTGGTTGTTTCAGCCATTACGACATTGCCCTCCCACGGCGCTCAAGGTTTCGCATGACCGAATACATATTCTTGATGCCGTTATTAAGGTTTCCGTTGCCCAAGCCTCTAACAGCGTCTGTCGTCATGACAAATTCGCCCGGCATGAGCATAGCTCTTACACTATCTTCGCCCGGAGTACCTTCGTTTGGCATAATGCCGCCATTGCGGCGCGGGAAGACTTCAGGGATTGCTCCACCCTGTGCGGCAGCGACGTAAGGACGCGCAAATGGGCCACCCGGGTTAGAAGCAAGTAAGTAACCTGCGCTGTTGTTTACACCGTAACCGCCTTGAGGAGCAGAAACTGGATACTGCGTTGGAACAACATATGGGTTTGTTGCAGGTACGGTAACATCAACTTCTTCTTGTTCTTTATCTTCGTATTGCCCGGTTTCAGGGTTAAATACGCGTGTCCCGAGGTCCGCGATACGATACCGAGCTGGATCGGCGTCGATCAAATCTTGGCCGGTAACGGGCGTTCCATCGGGGTTGTAGTCAATAAAGTCTGCCGGTATAGCGTCGGGCACTTCAAACATGCCAGTAGCACCCGCAGCCAACGTACCTGCGGCTGCCAGCGGAGCAAATGCCCTAAACATGCCGGGGTTAGCTGCCTGAGCAGCTATTTCAGCACCTTTTAGCTGGGCCGCGGTAGCATTTACCGGATTGATGTTATTTGCGGCTAAGACATCCGCAGTAGTAGTTCTTGCAGGGAAAAACGCGTCGCCCAAACCTTCCACAAAGCCAACGTCATCACCGGGGGTCAATGCGCCTTTTATGCTTTCAAAGAAACCCGGTGGCTTATCAATGGTTTGAATAGCGCCTGATTGTGCCGCTTGTGTGGCACCCTGTTGTGCCGCTTGCTCCGTGGCTTGTTGGGTAGCTTGTTGCTCCGCAGTTTGTTGTGCCGCTTGCTCGGGAGTAACTTGAGCAGCGGGATCAGCAGAAGGAGCGTCCGCGCCGCCTGCGGCCTGTACCTCAGCCCCCGGCGTCGGTACATACTCAGCGAAAAAGTTCTCGCCAAATCCACTTAAGCTGCCGCTACTTACGCCTTCGGTAAAACCAGATACTGTTTGGCCAAAACGACCGCCAAAGTCGGACGCAGCATTTGCAATGTTTTCAGTAAAGCTTCCAGAACCGGTAAATCCAGCCGTGACGCCACCAATTGCACCACTAATCAGTGCTGACTTCAGGGCGTCCTTAATACTACCGCCGTTAATTAGCGTTCCGATACCTGAACCAAGCGCGGCACCGAAAATAGGTCCGAGGGGCGTGAATGACAAAGCAATAGGCAAGACAATCGGAGCGATCTTCTTGACCACTTTTACGACGGCCTTAACAACCTTCTTGATAGCTTTAAAAATCTTTTTAAGGAAAAACTCGTAAGCGCCCGTTTCTGGGTTAATGCTATTTGAGTCAGAACCCACAACGTAACGCTCTGGGTCTTCAATGCCATACTCACGCATACGCTCGAAGAGCAGTTCTTTAAGCTCCTCGTTGTCAGCAATTAGCGCTGCGGGTATAATTAGTTCACCGGTTTCGACGTGAGCAATGCTATCATCGCCCTCACGACCCATGGCCGCCATCTTTTTGGTTAAGGCAGGAAATTGCGCGATACCATCATCGCCAAACTCTTCCGTGCCATCAGAATCCGGACCGTAAACGGCATCCGCTTCTTCGTCCTCCATGATGAAATCAGCGATACCACCCTCGGGAACGGTTAACTCTTCCATTTTTTCAGCTACTTCTGCCATTATCCCGCTCCACCAGTAATACTTTCAGGCATAGTTACCTGTATCATTGTACTTCTCTTTTCCCCACCAGTCCATGAAGAACCGCACTGCGGGCAGTTCCCATCGGGATAAGAAGCGATTTCTTCCGGTGTATCCACTTCGTTTTCACAACTGACGCAATGAACCACATCCCGGCTTGTGGAAGGTCTCCACTTGCTGCCGTTAGGCATAATAATAATTGTTTCACTCATGATGTTGTCACCGTGACACTACCCACGGCCCCCGTTGCTGACACCCCACGGGGGTGTGGTTTGTTTGCAAGCGCAATTTTTAAGAAACCGTCTACCTGAAAAACGCCACCGTTTTCCAAGCCAAAATCGTCCGTCTGCAAATCGGTTAATGTAAGACTTGAGGCCCGCCACGGACCCGGATTGTTAACTTGGTTCAAAAATACAGAGAAGGCACGGACAATCTCTGCCTGATACATCTGATCGTATTCGGCAGGCGCATTTGGAAATAGCGGCTGTACCAGTCCTCTACTCATCGGCGACCATCCTGCCGCATGTCTACACGTGGTGTGCCCAAACGCCACCCCACACCGGTTTCATCAGAGGCTATCTTGAATGCAAAAGACCGACCACGTAGTCGTATGTTTACTTCGTTCGTAAATTGCTCGACCGGCACTGTTGCACTTCGCGTCACTGGACTATCTGTCGTCGATGAATACGCCGCACCGGGCCAATTTCTGGTCTGCAAAGTAAAATCTACGCTTGGTGATTCGGCAGTAGAGCCGTTAAAGGTCACATCTGGAATCAATCGGCTGAGGAAAACAAAATTGTCTCCAGCACCAATCGACATCTGGCTGCTTTCAATGTAGGCGTCAATCGAAACGGGTGGATTTACGCTACCATCATCAAATCCAAACTCGTGGTAATAAAGGTATCCGTCCAACGATGCAGCAATAGGGTATTGATTAATCCCACGATCCAGCCAAACCGAGCGATCCAAAGTTCCGTAGTACCAAACCTGCTCTTGATAGTTGTAAACCACATACCTGTCGATGTTGTCAGAATCCGCAGACGGATAAAACCACCAAATTTCCGAATAAGCAGAATTAACGCCGCAGGTAACTTTCTCTTGTTGGCTGACGTTAAAGTCGTTGAAAACGAAAGAACGCACCGAACAAGGTAGCTTTTGCACCTGCCCGGTATACATATAAAAGTCTTCTTCACCCATCCAAAAAACGAGATCGTCTACGGCAACCGCAGCCAAAGGGCCTGCAATTGTCACGTTTGTCGCAATTTCGTTGATACCAAAGGTGAAGGGCGGCCCCAAATACTGCATCGCGTGTAGCGACGTGTCCGTAAACACGAGAATCTGCTGCCGTGTTTCGAGGGCCGTGATGATTTCAGAACCTGTACCGATCCGCAGATCACCTGCCGTGTTAGTTGCAGCAGCCGCCCAAACCAAGGGGTTTTCTTGGTCGGAAAACCGGATCAAAAGCGGGTCTTGCGTACCAATGTCATCTTGAGGATCACAGCCAAACACGATTACGTGCCTGTCACGGTCAGAAATTAGAACCTGTTTAGCAATCGTAGGTGTCGTGGCGTCCGCCCCGGCAAGGTCTGAAAGGGCCACGGCCCGTGTAAAGGGTGCCGAACTGGTCGATTTATCCCAATAGTAGATACCACCATTGCGGATGTTAATGATGAGGTCTTCACCAAAGTTGTCATGGCTCCAAATACGCAAGGTATCGCCAATCGCAGTCAGAGTAGCACCCGATCCCCACGTTCCTCGGGACCACGTGCCTGCACCCCAACCCGTACCAGCGACGGTTGTATCCAGACCGGTTAGAACTTGATAAGCCCCAACAACAGATGCTCCGCCGTTACCGGTGTCTGAACCGTCTGCCACGACGGGAACGGGGGTGTACTGGCCATCAATGGTAATATCTGCAAGCGTATTTACCTCACGAGCTATAATCTCGTAAGTGTTGGCGTTTTCTACGCGAGAAATCTGATACTCTTGGTTGAGAACGTCTGCCGTAATCTGACCACCAAGGCTTACAGCGCCTGAAAACGTAACAAAATCGTTTTCTTGTGCGCCGTGGTTGGTGTCAGTGACAGTGATCGTAGAAGAGCCGTTGGTCGCGGCAAACGTTACATCGCCCGCAGCCGTTGTTGCACGGATTGGCGTAATGTCGGCGTAACCCCCACCCTCATTAATGTAATACTTGAGGTGTGTACCTACGCCGATGTAGCTCGTTCCGTCTAAAGCAACAAACGGATGAAGCGCCCGACAGGTGCCAAGGAAGCTTTTGCCTGAAAGTCGTTCCCAGCCCCCAATTTTTTCGGGCGTTCCAAACCTAAACCGCACTTTGTCACAGTCAAACCAGCCCCCCTCGTTGGTATACGAGGTGGTTTCTCTATTTACACCCGGTCTGAACTGTAACTTTTGTAGCGGCATTCATTCCTCACTCAGCGTCTTCTTTAGCCTCTAAAGAAGCTTTTAACTCTCGAAAAAAAGCTTCTCGACCAAAAGCAAGCTGGTCCACGTTAAAGCGAGCGTTCGCTAGTTTTCGGTCTAAATCTGCAACGTGGTTGCACAGAGCTATCTGCTCTTCGGTTAAATCTTCGACGTTGTATTCAACATCATCGACTGTGACGGTTTTCTTTTCATCTTTCGCCATCATTAGTCTCCTTTCTAAGTTAAGTTAAAATTAAGTCCAAGGTACACCTTCGCCGGTAGTGGGGTTTACCAAAGCTTCAATTTGAGCGTCGATATTAGCCTCAACAGCCGCTACCTCTTCCGCGCCCATTGCCGCCTTAGCCCAATCAACCGCCATGGTTTCGGTAATGTCGGCCCATTCAACAAACGGTGTACCGGGAGGACCAAGAGCAACCGTGCTGTAAGCGCTTCCGGTATTGCCGCTATCATCTGTTTTGTAACAGCGCCAGTGTACGGTAGTCACTACGTTGGTGTGACCGTCTTGCGATACGTTATAGTCCATCGCAGGGACTGACCAATTAAATTCCATAGTTTTTTCTCCTTACTATGCTTGCCCAATAAAAGTAATGGTTGAATAACCAAAATCGACAACTGGGCCGTTGTTAATATATGTAATTTGTATTTTTACAGCCCCGCTTCCCCCATCATTAACCATAGCAATAGAAGAAACTGGGTCAGTTCCGCGAGTGGCAGTTGAAATCAATGTAAAATTAGAATTAAGTGTGCCGTTGGAGTTTGTCTGTATGTAATACATTCGCGTTGAAGAATATAATCCGCTTGAGCCATTTACCGTGACATAAAGGTGGCCATTTACATAACCATTATTCACGTTTCCATTAGCATCTAAAAAGCGGAAAGCATCTACCGTTGCGTTATTTGATGAGCTGGCTCTGTGGGTTCTAACAAAAGATGTACCACCAGTAGAGCCTGTAGAAAGCGTCGCAGTAGGAAGCCCGTTTGTAAAATGACCAGTTTCAGAAGTAGTCCCAAGCAGCAAGTTGCCGCTTGAGTTGATACGCATACGTTCTGCTGAACCTGTATTAAACGTAAAGGCTCTACGGTTTGCTGTTGTTGCGTGTGACTCGTGGTAAAACTTTAGGTAAAAATCCTTTTGTCCATTAGTACCCGGATTACCAAAATAAATTCCACTTTCGCCGGTTGAGGCGGTTAATAAACTAAGGCCAACGTTGCCGCTGTTTTCTAAAACAAGTTCATCAGCGTCTGCATCAGCAGTAACGCTTCCTGCGCTTGCAGAAAACACATTTAGCTTTCCATCAGGAACATCAGTACCAATACCAACGTTCTGTGAGGTGTCTATAAAAATCGCGTTTGTTGAGTTAGTCCCAAGAGCAAAAGTATTTGCTGTTCTAGTTCCTGCAAACTGCGCTTTATATACACCGCGCATAACTCCGGAAGCACCTACGCGGATTTCACCGTCAGCACCACCAGAGAGTAATTGAACGTTTGTATAAGTGTTGTCTGAAACTCTTAAACCTTCGGTTAGAGAGCCTCCAGAACTACCTGCTACAATGTGTAATTTTGTTCCCGGACTCGTAGTACTAATTCCAACGTTGCCGCTTGAGTCGATGCGCATGCGTTCGTTTGTGTGGCCGTTGGTATAAAAACGCATGGGTGCGTTAGCTCTTGTCATAATAGACAAACCGCCAGAAGCGCCACTACCAGACCCAATCACCGAGCCATCCTGAACAAAACCACCGTTTGTTGTAAAAGCTGTTCCTGTGGTTTGTAGGAATAAACCATGGCTTACTGTTGAACTATTGGTTACATAAACAGTCGCTTCTGTTGCTGTACCGGCGTTATCGTTATAGAAATGTCCTAATACTGGGTCGCCATCAGTAGACTTATAGCTAGTTAAAACACCCGTAGGCGAACTCGTACCAATACCAACGTTGCCACTAGAGTCGATACGCATACGTTCTGTATTTACCGTGTCAAAACAGATTGCGCCGTCGTTACCAATAGAAGCAACGTCACGAATAAACCGGATGTTTGTTGCTGGGTTAGAGGGTGCTAAAGTGTTAAATGCTTTAATTTGCCCGTATGTTCCTGTTGATCCAAGACTTGTATTAAAGGCAACATCACTACTGCCACCAAAAGCTAGTGTTGCATTAGGACTCGAAGTGCCAATACCAACGTTGCCAGCATCAGTAATGGTCATTCTTTGTGCAATAGATGCGTAGTTACCCGTCCAGAAGGATAAGTCTTTTGTGCTTGACTCAAATCTTACGCGACCAGCGGGGCCGCCAGTGCCACCACCCCTAAAGTCAATATCCATTACAGATGTAGATGACCCAGAACCATTTATTGCTATTGTTTTTGTTCCAGTGGCTCCATCGCCTACGGCAAGCAACCCAAGTGATGACGGACTCGCAGTGCCAATACCAACGTTGCCGCTGGAGTCGATACGCATACGTTCGGCAGATGTGGTCGTAAATGCCAGAGCAGTTGAGTCGTTAAATGTTATATAAGATTCTGTTGCGGTCCCGCCAATAGTCCGCAGATAAATAGAAGGGGCCGAGGCGGTATCAGAATTTGCAACAATAGCATGGGTTCCTGAGCCTTGCTCAACAGACAAAATCCCACCAGCAAGCGCAGAAGTCGTGCCAATACCAACATTCTGGCTAGAATCAATCGTAATCGCAGTGCTTGTGGCGTTATCGTCGATGCCTGTGGAGGTGAACGTAGTAAACGTGCCGGTGGCCGCGCTAGATGCGCCAATGTTGGTGCCGTCAATAGCCCCACCACCAATATCTACAGAATTAGATATAAAGTTAGTAATCGTAAAGTTGCCAGTGCTGTTCGCAATCGTTGCCGCAGCCGTGCCGTCGTTAGCAGAAATATTGCTAGTTTCGATGTCGGTTGCATTAACAACGTCATCTTTTAGCAAAACACTATCAATCGTGACACCAGTACCTGCGGTAGTCTCGTTAATCGTATTTGCAGTCAGCGCCTGACCGTTGTCGATAATCAGGTTGTTTGCACCGGACGTGTTGCCGTTCGCCAAAATCTCGGCCAGCGTATCCACCGTGCCGACTTGGCTATCTACGTAAGCTTTAATAGATTGCTGCGTAGCAAGTTTGGTGGCGCTATCTGACGCCATATTGTCTTCGTCAAGAACGCCATCTACCGTAGTAGAGCTGGCAATGTTCAAACTGGTGCTGGCGGTAAGCGTCGTAAATGCGCCAGTTGAGGCACTGGCTGCACCCACAGTGGCACCGTCTACGGAACCTCCATTAATGTCGGCAGTCCCCGCAGTAAGCGTAGGCGTGGTAATTTCAGTGGCGCGAAGCTTAGTAAATACGTCTGTTACGGTCGCAGAAGCGCCCGCACCATCAAATCTAACGACCATATCCACCCCAGCAGGGATTTCTAGGTCATTACTCGCGTTATACGTGCCTTGAAAAAGCAAAACAGACTGACTACCGGCCAGACTGTTTCTAATAAATAAGATTTTTTCAGCGTCGTTTGGAACCAAACGGACGTATGCGCTACCTCCCAGATCAGAGGCGCTATAAATCTCAATCCACTTGTTACGGCCTTCCGAACTTGTCGTTGAGCCGTTGACAATGTTAAGGTCGTTTGGAGACCCGGAAGTACCCGCGCTGGTCAGCGTGACACGTACTGAACCGTTGACAGCTTGGTCGATAATGTCAAAGTTGACATTGGTGGTATCGCCCCAAGTGCCCGATTGTTCCCCCGTGGCGGGTTTTTCGATTCCGAGGTTTATTGTATAGGTACTTGGCATCTTTTTAAATCCTTACGCTGCTATTCGCGTCCAGTTAG
>Ga0255759_10000351_pt1 | contig 41155 bp, 64 predicted proteins | sample 101ome_20_FD_179959 | JGI IMG/M metagenome (GOLD analysis project Ga0255759, IMG submission 179959) | Coastal salt marsh microbial communities from the Groves Creek Marsh, Skidaway Island, Georgia - 101404AT metaG (version 2) | ecosystem: Environmental > Aquatic > Marine > Intertidal zone >... | reverse complement strand
TAATTATACGTCTGGAACTCAGGCAACAAGTTGGGCGGCAGACGTAGCAACAAACAGGATTAGCAGTTCAATAACCCAAATCGACGCAACAAATGATTATTGGCAAATCACCGGCGTCCAACTAGAAGTAGGCGACGTAGCCACTCCGTTTGAGCATGAGTCTTTTGGAAATACTTTGCAGAAGTGTAAAAGATATTATCAAAAGTCATATGATTTAGATACCTTTCCCGGGGCAACCGTGGCGGCGGGCCAATATCTAGCACAAAGATTTAATAGCACTGATAGATATTTTGTCTTAAATAAAGCATTTCCAGTTGAAATGAGAAACACTCCGACACTTACTTTGTATGACAGGGCCGCAAATACTGCAAGTATAAATTACTATAACTCAAATACAGACCTTGTAAGCATTGCTTCTGTAAGCGGAACAACACAAAAAGTTATTGCAACATATCTTGATAACAATAGCGGAAGCGGAACAGATAATGTTCATGGTTTTCATTTTACGGCAGATGCGGAGTTATAAAAATGCATATTACTTACGCAAAAAAAACAAAAGATGAAAATGGCAATGTAGAAAATATTAAAGCAACCATCGACGGCGTTGAAATGTTTGTACCTACAGACCCTGCCAACCGCCACTACGCCGCCATCATGGAAATGGTAGATGCAGGTGAACTTACTATTGCTGAGGCTGACGCATGAGTTACATAGGTAAAGAACCTCAATACACAGATTTTCTATCGAAGTTCTTTAACGGAGACGGGACGGCTATGACCGTCACGCTAGATGCTTCCCCACCTAACGAAGCGGCACTACTTGTATTTATCGACGGCGTAAGACAAGACACATCTGCCTACACCGTATCTGGTTACAGTCTTACTTTTACTGGCGCAGTTCCCAGCGGAACTAACAACGTACAAGTAGTTCACTTAGGCATTGCACAAGATACACAAGTGCCTGTAGATGATTCTGTTAGCACTGCAAAGATTCAAGATGATGCGGTTACTTCGGCTAAGTTGGATACGAACATCGCAATAGATGGCGACCTAACTGTAGACACCGATACTTTATATGTTGATTCTACTAACAATAAAGTTGGTATTAGTAACACTAGCCCAAATTCAAAACTAACCATATCTAGTGGCTCTCGTCATGGTCATTTTAATTATGCAAATACTTCTGAAGATGGGGCAATTCCGTTAATTGGCTCTTTTAATAATGCTGATCCATCTGCGGCTACATACGGTTGGGGTTTTTACGACAGCGATTCAACTGGAAATTTAACTTTATATAGGCGTTCTGGTTCTACAACAGGAACAAAGACTGCGGAATTCAACAGAACAAATGGTGATTTTGGATTCGACTCAGGCTACGGTTCAACCGCTACTGCGTATGGTTGCAGGGCTTGGGTGAACTTTGACGGCACTGGCACTGTGGCTATTCGTGATAGCGGAAATGTGTCGAGTGTTACGGATCTTGGGGCTGGTGACTACAGGGTGAACTTTACTACTGCGATGCCTGATGCAAATTATGCACCTGTAAATAGTATGGGAGCGAGTGGCGCCGCTTACCATGTTAGCCGTTCAGTAACATTTCTAACAACTTCTTATCGGTTCTATACGGGTTATGTAAACAGTTTAGGAGGTGGTTTTACAAAGCAGGATTCTCCTTACAATGCCTTCGGGTTCTTCCGCTAATCAGGAGCAAAAATGAACCAACGAATTATTTATCCTACTGATGACGGCGGTGTAGCAGTCATTGTTCCTTCTGCTGAATATCTTTCAAACCACACCATCGAAGAACTAGCCGCAAAAGATGTTCCTGCGGGAAAGTCTTACCAAATTATTGATGAGGCTGACGTTCCTTCTGATCGTACATTCCGAGAAGCATGGGAGTATGCCGAATGATTGTAATCAACATTGACAAAGCCAAAGGCATTGCCCACGAGATTCGACGTGCAAAACGTGCCGAGGAGTTTGCGCCGTATGATGAAGTAATTATGAAGCAGATCCCCGGCAATGACGCAGTAGAAGCAGAGGCGGCACGACAGGCTATCCGTGATAAGTACGCAACGATTCAAGCCAATATTGATTCTGCCCCCGGCGTGAATGAAGTTAAGTTTGTAATTGACAACATATAGAGATTAAACTATGGCACTAGAAAGCGGAACATATATAAAAGATTTAGTTAGCACCAACCCGCCGGGTACTGATGCTATTTCACAAGGCGATGACCACATCCGCCTTATTAAATCTGTACTAAAGAATTCATTTCCTTCAAACAGTAATGCTCCTATTGTGCCTGATATCTCTGGCAACGGAGACAAATACCTACAGGTAAACTCTGGCGCTACTGCTACCCAGTGGGTTACTCTTGATGTTGATGCGTTAACTCGCCGCAAAGGTGAATTGCATAGATCAAGATTTGAAAAGGTAGGATCAACTACCTTAAGAATTCATTCAGGTGTTTATGATCTTGATGCAAAAGGAAAAAATGTATCTTGGGATTCCTACCTTGACAAGGGGTTAAGTGGTACAAACGGATGGAGATATATTTATCTTGATTACTCTAATATTACTGGAACTACTGTAACTGCTTCTGGGATTTTAGAAAGTGGCACACAACCTACTTATAATGAATCAAAGCATGGCTGGTACAATGGCGATGACCGTTGTATTTTATGCGTTTATGTTTCTGGCGGTTCAATATATAATTTTTATCATGATGGGTCGGATCATATTGAATATCAAGATGATGTAGATCATTCTTTTGTTAAATCTACTAGTTACGTTACTGTAACTGTGCCGCCTCTTGGCTCTGTTGGCAATAGAGGTGCAATTTTTGGTGAGTTTACTTTTAAACTTTATGCGGAAGGAGATGATACCAATAGTGCTACTTTTTATGTTTCTGCGGCAGAGGGGTCTGGTCATTTGTTGGGAACTGTAGAGGGTGGTGACACATCAACAACAGATGAACACGTTTCTGGAAATAAACGTATTGCTTGTTACAAAGCAAATTCAACGACTATGCAAATTTATGTTATTAAAAGCGGTGGATCGGCAAATATTAGTTGCACTACATATACTAACGGCTGGTATTTACCAGTAGGTATGTAAATGCCACTAGTACCATTTGAAAACGTAGGCTCTCTTGGAATTATCCAAGACACGCCTCCGTATAACTTACCACAAGGCGCATGGTCTGACGGCAACAACGTAAGATTCCTTGATAACGGCGTAAAGAAAATCGCTGGTTACAAGGAGGTTATGGCTACCTGTCCGTTTGCCCCGTATTACATTACTCCATACCTTGCGGCTGATGGCACATATTATTGGGTAGCATTTGGTCTTACTGATATTGCAGTATGGGATGGAACGGTATGGACGGATGTAACACGACAAAATACCCTTACTTTAAATGGACACGTTAACAAAAACTCTTCCAGTATTACAGTAGATACTGGCACAGTATTAGATTCTTTGGCTTCTAGCGGAACACTGTTTGTTGGTACTGATACAACAGAAGATGATGATGAAACGTCTGGTAATATATTTGAAGAACTAACCTACTCATCTGTTAATACTTCAACTGGTGTAATTACTTTATCATCTAATAATTTATATCACCATACAGATAACGCTGTTGTTACCCCAAGTCAAACAACAACTACGTCTGATTGGGATTATCAATCTAACGATCAAAGCAGAAAGTGGTCTTCTACTAATTTAAATGGATTGTTAGTCGCTACAAATGGTGTTGATCCACCACAAATGTGGCCTCTTAATGCTGGTATTCCTAATGTTGCAAATCCTTTTATGGAATTGCGTAACTGGACAGCGCCGGGACATTCTTGCAAATCAATAAGATCGTTTAGAACTTTTCTTATTGGCCTTAATTGGAGTAGAACTAACGAAGAACCTCGTTTAGTTAAATGGTCTACTGAAGCGTCGTTTGGTAATCCGCCTTCAACATGGTCAGAAACAGATGCTATTCTTGATGCTGGTGAGTATGAATTGTCAGACACAGAAGGTGAGATTGTGGATGGGTTGCCTCTTGGCGACTCGTTTATGATCTATAAAAACGATTCTATTTATGTAATGAACTATGTGGGAACTCCATACATATTTTCATTTAAATTGTTGTCACCTACTATTGGCGCACTGTCTAAAAATTCTATTGCAGAGTTTGAGGGCGGGCATTTTTTTATTGGCAACTCTGACTGTTATGTTTGTAACGGACAAACAGTAACAGCGCTTCTTCCAAATAAAATGCGACGGGCCATGTTTGATAACTTAGATGGTGATACTTACGAAAGATGCTATGTTGTAGCAGATTACGTTAGAAATGAAATGCTTGCTTGCTTTCCCAGTTCTGACTCAACAACAATTGATAGAGCATTAATATGGAACTGGAAAGACAACACATTTTCATTTAGAGATATGCCGGATGCGGCTCATGCTAATCACGGAATTATTGATATTACCGCTGGTGCAACATGGGATGCTAGTTCTGATTACTGGAACACAGGGTCAGGCGCTTGGGGCGAAAGAAACTACGACAGCGTAAAAGAAAATTTAGTATTTTGTGACATTACAAATACTAAAGTTTATCGAGATAATTTTGGTAACAAAAAAGATACTGCTAATATGACATCGTATGTTGAGCGTACTGGGCTTGATCTTAATGACCCTCAGTCTGTAAAGTTTGTATCTGCAGTGTACCCCCAAATTGAAGTAAGCGGTGACAATACAGTTAACGTGTATGTAGGTAGGCAAATGTCTCCAGAAGGCGGTGTAACGTGGGAAGGGCCAACAGTCTTTAACCCAAACACTCAGTCTAAAGTGTCGTGTAGAGTAAGTGGTAAATACTTTGGTATTAAAGTAGAGTCAACTACAGACATTGATTGGAAGTTACATGGCGTTGCGTTTGAGGTACAACAACGAGGAATAAGGGGATTAAGATCATATGGCTAATGCACCATCAAAAGTAGTAAAGTCTGTAAACCGATGGACTCCTAACCCTGCGCCAGTAAACAACGAAAATCTATCAGACTATTTGTACCACGAACTTAACAGACTGTCTGATGTTCTTTTTAATATTGATGTTATGAGACTGGAGCCTACTCATCGTGATCCATCTGATAACTATGGGAAACCAAGAGCGGGAGATATAAGATATGCAGATGGCACGGACTGGAATCCTAGCGGCAGTGCTGGCATTCATTGGTACAACGGCACTAGTTGGTCTAAACTTTAGTATTGCAGATTATAAATCTACCTTTCTGATTAACGGTGCTGAGTACAGCACGTTGTCATGGCTGGCCCCCGATACGGCTACGGAGAAGTGGACGTTAGCCACTTTAAACAAAATCATTAACAATGGAGATACCTACGCCGATGTCATGGCGAGAAGTACCGCCAAAGACTTTGGATATGTAAATGGAATTGATAGGGATTATTGGCGCAACCGCCTTAACAGGTTGCGTAGTAGCGGCATACAGCCCGTCGTATGGCTCGTTTCAGACGACTCTCCAGACGTTTATAAACTGGGTTTACAGAATCAGATTGATTACCAAAATAAAGTTGTTGATGCGGTTGACGATCTTGTTAGCCATTATGTTGTTTGTCTTGAGTGCGATGAATATTACAGTGCTGGGCAGGTTAACACTCTTATAAAAGAGTTGCGTAAGAAGGGTGTCAACAAGCCTATTGGTGTTCACCTAACCCCCGGAGTCAAGCCAGAATACTATGCCGAAGCAGACGTTATCTACCTCCAAACAGGATTTAATCTTACAGAACAACAGTTCAGAGCCAGCATCGAAGAAGCCCTTCGGATTGGAAAACCAGTTGTCGTATCTGAGTACCACATGGACGGAACGACAGCAAGAGCAAGAGCGTTTGGAGACATTGCTTGCTCGTATGCGGGAGTCGTCGGAACAGGAAACGGAAGAGGTAATACCGTCTGTGGGTCTTTGGTAGAGGACGCAGAAAAGAAAGACGAGTGGGATCGCATACAAGAGTTTGCTAAAAAGAACGAAACGGAACTTATGATGTTTGCTGTACTTCTGTTAGCCGCATATGACAAGTTTGGTTTTGATGAACCACTACCGTTTATGGTGCGATTTAACTACGCTACAGATAATGGATATGAGGTTATGTTGCTTGCCCCTGTCGCTGATGACTTGGATGCAGGTGTAACTTACGACAACAACGGCAGAGTAATGCTGTTTGGGAATAAAAGATTTTGATAGCGGGAATTGTAGACGTAAAGGATGTTCAGCACATATGGCATAAGGTAGAGCCTATGCTTGATAAGGTGTGCAACAGAAGTCAGGGGGAACTACTTGCCAAAGATTATCTGCCATACATTATGGATGGGGATGCTCATTTGTGGGTTGCTGTAGAGGATGGCAATATTATTATATCTATGGTGACTCAGTTTATAGAGTATCCGCAAAAGAAAATTCTTCGCGTCACCGCTATTGCCGGAGAAAAGTTTTCAGAGATTCACGAAAAGTTTAACGATATGTTTGAGTCATTTGCTATAGACAATGGATGCACGGCTCTTGAACTATGGGGTAGAAAAGGATGGAAAAAAATGTTACCAGAATGGAATGATTCATATATTGTTTACACTAAAGAAATAAAAGAGAGGATGCACTAATGGCAGACAGTAATCTCTATGAAAGAGACCCAAACCTTACATTCAGCGAGCCAACCACACCATCTGGAAGATTTGCTAGCGGTATTTTAGGTTCATTGTTAAATCCAATTATTAAACCATCGGCTGACAATCGAAGAAGCGTAGTAGACAACACAGGACAACTGTGGAGAGAAGCGGATGCCGGTAGTGGTATATATTACAAATTCGGAACAAGAGGGTTTGCCTCAGTAAATCTTGGCGCATCTTCTCCTTCAAGCCCTTCAAGTGGCTCAGGAACAAGCGGGGGAAGTGTTGGTTACTCTGAGGGAACTGGTGGAATGTTGGGAGGTGGAAACTTTGACACATCTGGAAACCCCATAGGCCCATACCCTTTTGAAAATGTTTTCTTTCCCCAGTTGACTCAAGCATACGAAAGGCCAGCAGGAAATGACTACAGAAACTTATTTGCATCATACGGATTTACCGGGCCTTTGGCCCAGATGGAAGGCGCTTATGAGCCGGGAACAGTAGAAGGCGCGGCTTTAGTACCCGGCGGTATTCTTGAGTACCAGCCACCAAGACTTAACACTGGACTTCCTACATTTGTTGGTAATCCATATGGATCGTTACAATTACCAGACAATTGGGAGGAACTTCTTACATTAGGAGAAGAGGAGGAAAGAGAAGGCAGTAGTAGAACTTCTGGTAGAAGGGCGGCCAACCATCCAGAGACAAAAAATATTCCCGAAGGTCAAACTTATTCTTACTCAGGGACTAGCGGAATACCAACGGTAACAGGATAATTTAAAAGAGGATATAGATATGGGTGGAGGACAACCACAAGTCGTAACGACTAACACAGCGCCGTGGAAGGGACAGCAAAAGTATCTTCTTAAAGGCTTTGACATGGCTGAACGTATGTTCAACGATGTCCCTAACTACTACCCCGGAGAAACTGTTGCAGGATTTGACCCGCTACAGACTAGGGCGCAGGAAGAGACTATTGGCTATGCGTTAGGCCCAAGAGCGCAAGCACAGCAGGTTGGTGCAGAAGAGGCTTTGCTCAGAGGTCTTGGTGGACAGACAGGATTTACACCTCAACAAACAGCAGACCTTCTCGCCGGTAATGTTCGCACTGGCGCTGGCACTCCTTATCAGGCAATGGCAGATGCGCTGTCTGGTGACGTAGTAAACAGGCTACAGGGTAGCGTACTTCCGGGTATTAGACAACAGCAGGTAATGTACCAACCGGGTGGTTCCAGCCGCGCCGCGCTTGAACAGAATAAGGCTGTCACATCAGCGGTTAAGCAGGGCCTTACGACTCCTCTTGCACAGATGTACAGCAATGCGTATCAAACAGCGCAGGGCATGAGACTGCCTGCCGCGCAACAACGAATCAATCAGCAGGCAACCGCTATGGGTATGTATCCATCCATCATGTCTGCACCTCTTAGTATGTACGGTGCTATTGGTGACATCGGCGCACAACGCAGGGCGCTTACTCAGGCCACTATGGACGCTGATATGGCTCGATATCAGTATCAGGCTACCGCACCTCAACAGGCTTTGGCTAACTACATGAACGCCATTCAAGGCAACTACGGTGGGCAGTCTTACCAGACATCGCCCGGCCCGTCTGCTCTCGATCAGGCCGGTCAGATTCTAGGTCTGGTTGGCACTGGGGTGGCACTTGCTGGCTCTGACCGCAGAATCAAGAACAACATTGTTCCAGAGGGTAGCAAATGGAAGGGCTTGAATGTCTACTCCTTTAACTACATCGGAGATGATACTCCGCGCAGAGGTGTAATGGCGCAAGAGGCAGAGGTTCTTTATCCTCACGCTGTGCATGAAGTTGGCGGCATCAAGTTCGTGGATTACGGAGCAATCTAATGGCTGGTGGTATGCAACCTAATGTCGGTTTAGGCGCTGGTGTTGCGCCTACTAATAACCTTGTTGGCGCTTATAAAATGCCAGATGTTTCTGAGAATATGAGAAGAGCAACAGGAGTAATGGGCATGGGAGATTTACCGCCTGCGACAACAGCCGACCAAATGAGTGAGAGATGGCAGATGTTTGCAGGAGATGAGAGTATAGGCTCTTATAAATACGGAACTTTAGAAAGTGAACGAGACCTCAATATGCGAAGGGCAGGAGGCTTTGAGCCAAAGTTTATAGGCAATCCTGAATCGGGTAACATAAAGGCGGTTGGCAAGTATACGCAATCAGAGGTTGATGAACTTAAAGAAGAGTATAAAAAACAAGAGGAAATACTGGCGGCACAACGACAACAGTTTGCCGAACTTGCGGCAGGTAGCGGAACACCACAGCCAAGAGGCGCTGGCTCTGTAAACGTGGGATCAAGAGGCCCAATACAGATTAACCCTCTTAACCCAGTCGCACAGATAAAACAACCAGAGATTCTGACCGGCCCATTTCTAGGTCGATGGCGTAGGTAGACGGAGATACATATGGATGATTTTGATCTAAGTTCTTTTGATACGTTTGATGTCCAACAGCGTAGGATGGAACTTGCAAACCAACCTGTTAGCGAAGAACTATTAAAGGCTAGAGCAAACACCGAAAGAATGGTGAAGCAATATAACGCCATGAATCTTTTTCTTGGCGCTATGGGCAAAAGAACAGGCGCCCCTATGTCTATGCCTACCTATGACGACAATTCGGCAAGCGTACAGAAGCAAGCGAGTCAGCAGGTCAACAGAGAGTTGATTCAGTCGTTAACCAGATTGCAGGAGCAGATAGGCAGGCCACTCACAATGGATGAGATACCTGCGATTATAAAAAGTTTTAATCTTGGCCCATCCAACATGAAGGCTTTAGAAGATGTTCTTCCATATATTGGTATAACCAGAGAAGAGCAACGAAAGCGTCGTGAAGAATCCAGCGATCTTAATGTAGCCGCCGCATATGACGAGGTAATGCAAACTCACAGAGGTTTGATTGCTGGTGCTGGGCCTGAAACTATAGGCAACAGAATTGAAGAGGCTATTGCTGATATTAATTCTAGAGATGATCTTAGTGCGGAAGAAAAGCAGGCGGCATCAGATCAGTTGTTTGCGGATTTTAAAGATGTTGCCAGCCTTAACAAAGAAAGCCGTAGCGAAATAAGGGCGATCCAGAAGGATCAAGATGATGCTCTTAAACGAGCAAGGCTCACTGGACAGAACGTAACTGTTGCTGAATACATGGACAAGGCTATTGAAAGGGTCAATAACGGGGAATCATGGGAACAGGTTAACAGAGATATTATTGCAAGTGCTAACGACTTTATTTCAAACAAAGAAGTAATGGCATCTCTTCAGAGTCAATTAAAAGCAATCAAGCCAGAGGACAAGAGAACTGCCGCTCTTAAATCTTTTGAAGAGAAACAGGGCATGATTACGGGAGGTGGAATCAGAGGCATTGAAGAGGCAATTCAGATGGAGATTGAATCTCGCAGTCAGAATCCTTTGATGTATAAGTTCACAGGCCCGATGAATGAGGCAATGGCTATCGAGAATGTATTCTACAATCTCAAGATTGCTAAACCAGAAGCCATTAACGAAGACGCGTTTAGAGCGGAGTTTTCCAAGTTTAAAGAGGCGATAAAAAACTTAGAACCGCAAATACAGAAAGATGAAATAATGAAAGCAATGAGAAATGCATCAGAGAAATTGAAACTTCCTGTCAGGCTTCTTCTGTATGTGGTATACGGTAAGGAAGGTTATGAAAAATTAATTAAAGAAGGACGTGTTTAATGTCTGATTACAGAAACCTGTTTCCTTTGGGTACTATCACGGAGGTAGCAACCGAGATAGACAAGAAACAGGATAACGTATACAGCGAGATGTTTAAAGATTTCGCGGGAGCCGCCCTACAGGGTTCTGCTGTTGTAGGATCAACACTTTCGGAGATTCTAGCGCCTCTTGACCAACCTCGTGGATTTGTTGAGGGTGCTAGAAGATCATTATATGAAGAGCCATCCGTAATGGATGAGCGGTCAACAATGGAGCGCGTTATTGAGGGCGGTGTTGAAGGATTTAAAGACCCGCAGTTCCCAGAGGTTCCAATACCAGAGAGGTTTGAAGATACTGGGATAGGTAAAATTGGGAAGTTTGGCGGTGGTCTTTCCGCGTCTATCTTGGAAGACCCGTGGACATATACACCTGCCGCTTTGGTTTCGGTTCCATTTAGAATTGTTTCTTACGCAATGAAGGCTTTGGCAGGAATAAAGCCTGTCAAGTCTGCTCTTGAGTCTGGCCCTGTTACTAAAGTTCTGGAAATGATGAACGTGTACACAGGTGACGCGGCAAAAGCAAGAAAAATTATAAATGACGTAAGGTTGGAAAGCAGGGGTCAGGAAATACTTTCCGAAAGGAACATGGCTGAAACCAATGAATACCTTAGTCAGATGGCTGCTGATGCGGGCGTTGATCTTTCTACATTGAAGGCAGCAATACTGCAGGCGGCAGAGGCTAATGATTTCTCTAAGGTGCAGGCCATCAGCAGGGAAGCCGTACAGTTTGCAGGAGATGAAAGAGCATTTTATCAGCAAATTCTGGAGGCAGAGAGAGCCGCAGATACGCCAACCGCAGACATTATGCGTCGAGCAGAGGAACTTGGCATCGAAGGATATGTTCCTCATGTTCGCAATGATACATTCACCGCTAAAGTAAAAAGGCTTTTGTCTGGAAGCATGGGAGCGCAACAGCAAAGACAAATAGCAGGAACAATCGCAGAGATCAATGCTAGAAAGGGTACTACTTTCTTCATGGATGACCCTGTTGTGTTACGCGCTATGCGTTTGAGGTGGCACAATCAGATGATGCTTGCTGACAGGGCAATGACTAGAGCGTCAAAAGAGTTTGGCGTTGCTGTGGGTAGCACGAAAAAGGGTCAGAATTTTGATCTTAACGGTGATCCCATACCAGATGATTGGGGGGTGTTAAAGAATCACGCATACCCTCCAGAAGTTCATAGAGTTTTAAACGCTCAATATCAATTACTGAGATCTCCAGAAAGAGTAGCAGGGGCCGTTAAAGTATTTGATGCAGTTCAAAATTGGTGGAAGAAATATTCTCTCGCTTCTCGTCCTGCATGGCACTCCAGAAATGCTATCGGAAACTTTTGGAATAACTATTTTATTGGCGGCGTGACAAACCCTATTGTTTACGGGCAGGCCGCCGCTGTGCAGAAAGCAATGCAGGCTAACAAGGGTTCTGTAGTAGAAAGGCTTGATATTATAAGTGGTGCTGATCGCATTGATCCATCTGTTATTGTTGGAAAAACTGGATTGACGAGAGAGCAGATTTGGAATGAGGCTGTTAAGCGCGGCGTGTATGAGTCTGGTATGTATGGTCAAGACTTGGGTCAAGCCGCTTTACGATCATCTAATATTCCTCTTTCTACTGAGTGGTCTGGAATTAACAAAGCATTTGCGGCGGGTAAGACTGTAGAGAACAACGCTAGACTTGCTCTGTTTATAGACCAACTTAACAAAGGCAAGTCTCTTGATGAGGCGGGGGATATGGTAAGAAAAACCCTGTTTGATTATTCTGATCTTTCAGAAACTGAAAGGAAGGTTTTTAAAAGGCTTGTCCCATTCTACACTTGGACACGTAAAAATGTTCCCGCACAATTTGAGGCTGTTTTAAAGCATCCAGATCGAGCGCAGAAACTTAACATTCTCATTGGCAATATGCAGAACGGTGTTCAAAAGATAGACGAGAATGACGTAGAGAAATGGGCTATGAATCAGTTTCCCATATTTCTAAATGAAAAAGACAGCGAGAAATACCACACTTTTGTGACCGCCATGTCTTACCTACCCACGGCAGAACTTGAAAGAGTATTTCAAGACCCAGAAGAAATCAAGAAAATGCTTATGGATATGGGATCGCCTGTTCTTAAAGTTCCCTTTGAATTGTTTACCAATTATAGTCTGTTTAAGGAAGATGTAATTGATTATTCTCAGGGTGAGGAAGAGGCGTTTGGCGCTGGGAAAAGCGGTGAAGGTATATTCCCATTCCGCAAAAAATACGCAGACGGAACAAGGGCTGAAGGTTCACAAGAATTTTTAGGCATAAAAGTTACGCCGAAAGAGAAACACATACTGTCCGCTCTTGTGCTTCTTAGTGAGGTAGACAGGCTTAACCCCTTCAATATATTTGGTGACGTTTCCAGCAGGGAAGAAGAGGATAGAAAATCTTGGGCTGGTGTGGAGCGTCAGGGTCAAGACATTCCAGAGTCTGCTAGATGGTTGCGAGCCATGCTTGGTTTGAGGGTATACAAAAGAGAAAAAGGTTCGGCAGAATTTTCTCATACACTAGATATGGTAAGTACGTTAAAATCTATCGAGGAAAAAATGAAGTCTGCAAAAGCCGCTAGAAACCCAGAAATTGTGAAGCATTTGGCTAAGGTTCTAGAGGACACTTTGGATAGCGCAAGATGAAAGAACTACTAGCCGCGTTTCTTTTAACGCAACAGCCTATGCCTGATGATATGTATGCTCTTGATGTCCCATTCCAACTGGCGTGTACCCCCAGTTTCATTAGCATGATGGAGCATCTTGAGAAAGACTATGGCGAAATACCTATGGTAATGAGCCACATGAGCGTTGATACAACCATTGTATTATTCGTAAACAAAGAGCAAACAACGTCTACCCTCGTGGTTACACGGAACATGAAAGATAGGGAAGAGGCTTGTATTCTTTGGGGCGGTCAGTCAAATGGTACGTCACTTAGCATTAACCCTAACCCAGTGTACCCCGAGGAAAGAACATGACAATACCTACCTATTTACTAGGCGCAATTATATTTGTGATTGGTCAGACTGCCACCGCTATCTGGTGGGCATCTGGTATATCTAATGACGTTGAGTTGTTAAAGCGCGACAGGGATGATATTAGAATGATGGTGGATCATCTGGACGTATTGACTTACAGGATTGAAAGTCTTGAAGCAACAATCGACAGGGCGTTTGGAAAGGAGATGCGTTAATGGCAGTAAAGAAAGATTCTAGGTTGGCAAGGGCTGGTGTATCTGGTTACAACAAACCCAAACGCACACCAAACCATCCCAAGAAATCTCACGTTGTAGTAGCAAAAGAAGGTAGCAAGGTTAAGACGATTCGTTTTGGTCAGCAGGGTGTAACCGGAGACAAGCAACCAACCAAAAGGCAAGCGTCTTTTAAAGCGCGTCATGCTAAGAACATAGCCAAAGGCAAAATGTCAGCGGCTTACTGGGCTGACAAAGTTAAATGGTAAGGAGAATTAAAATGGCAGTAAAGAAAAAACCAGCAAAGAAAATGTTTAAGCCTTGTCGTGGGTGTCCTACTCCTGCGGCATGTAAAAAAATGGGGCGTTGCAAAATGAAGAGCGGTAAGAAATACTAATGCCGGGTAAAGGTTTGTATGCAAACATCCATGCCAAACGTAAACGAATCAAGGCTGGATCAGGAGAGAAAATGCGGAAGCCCGGAAGCAAGGGAGCGCCAACCGCAAAGGCATTTAAAAAATCAGCCAAGACAGCGAGGAAGAAATAATGTGGGAACAAACAGTAAAGAAGTGGAACCAGTTAGGGACGAAACAAAAGATAGTGGCTATCGTGGTAGCCGTCGTACTTCTTGGCATAATCACTGCATAGCATGGTTATTCTTGACCATAGGGATGACAGGGTGCGAGACCCTGAGGGACGCGACGTACAGCGGGACGGGAGCGGCAATCGGTGCGGGAGCCGCAACTGTGATGAGCGGTGGTGTAACTGCTCCGATGCTGGGTGCAGTGGCGGGTGCATCAACGGGGATTGTCCTTGCCGATCTAACGGAGGATGACGTAGTACAGGCGGTACAACGCAAAACATTCTTTACAATTATTGAGGATTTGGTGGAGGTTGCTGGATGGGGGCTGATACTGTTTTTTGTGGGGCCGATAATTCTGGGGTGGATTTTGCCGGGGCCGCTAGAGCGGAAGAAAAAGAACTAGTCATCGTAGAATGGCGTGATATTATAGCAACTTCTGGGTGGGAGCAAGAACCAACTTGCCCCACCTTTTTTAATGTGGGTTGGCTGGTTAGACAGGACAGTGAGGTGATAGTTCTGGCAACGTGTAAAGACCCTGATGACTTTACAGGAGAGTCATCTGATCCTCCTCCTGTTTACTATGGGTTTCATGTTTTTCCTCGCGGTTGCGTTGTTTCTGTTTCTGCAGTTCAGCGTAACGCCACAGAGTAATCCCCTCATTCCTTAGAAATATCTCGGCCCATGTACGCCACTGCCCGTCACGGCACTGGATAGATTTGTATTGATTAACCCAACAAAACCTAGCGAAGTGATACCTTCTCTGTTCGTCCCACTCCTTTTCTTGTTCTTTAGATGGATTCCTCAAGTTGATCTATCCTAATATTGTACATATCAACCAAAGTCATAAACCCATTTGAATAATCCTTAGAACCTTTCCGCCAGAGTTTTGCCCTTTGGAAATACTCCTTTGCGCTCATATCACCACATAGCCAAATATTTTTTGGGTTCTTGTACCATTTACCGCCGCGCCTAATCGTACCGAGCGCGGGTTTTCCGTAGTATCCAAACTCCCCAAACTCCATGCTGATAAAAACATATCTATCAGGTTGTTGATGGGTACTGGTCTTTGCAACTGACACATCATAAAAACCTTTTGGCGGTACTGTGCGCCTCTTTGTTTTCACCTCAATCTTTTCACCATTGTAAATCATGTCGTAATCTTTCTCATCAGCCAACTCAACTCCAAGATGATTGGCTAAAGCAATCTCACCCAATCTTCCTGCGAGATTGCCGGCTCCATTTGTAATGGAGTTCTTGATACCTCCAAGATCATTTGCCCACTGCACTGCTTGGTCTATCATATCCTGATTGAACTTTAGTAATTGCATTACCAATCCTGTATAAAGTTGTTGTGCTTTTTTGAATTCTCTGATTTTGAAAGAAGTTGTAGGTTATGCCAAGTGTGCAGTCCACAAACCAGTTTATTCCCTACTGGTATTATATGGTCTACAGCGAATCCCCATTCCTGAGCCTTTAGGTAAACCAATTTTATCAGTTCATCTCCATCCCAGTTTGGAGTTGCCTCTTTAATTTTAATTTTTCTTCTTCTGTTGCAGTTATTTCTTACTGCCTTACCTTCTGGGCTAGACCTGTACTCTTTTGTATTTTGCGCGTATACATCTGTATTATCAGCATAATGTTTTTTACCGTATTTTCTGTGGTATTCTTTCCACTCTTTTGTTTCTCGTCTTTCCGCTTCTTTCTTTTTAGAACAATCAATACACCTGTAGTGAGATATTTTAAAGTTTGAGGGCCAGATGTTTTTTAGTTCCAAAGAAACTTCAACACCGCAAATATTACAATGTTTTTTCATTTACCCACTCCAGTATACATTCGTCTAACTCCTCTTTAGTTTTAAAGTATCGGTTGTCAACGTGCATATAAGTTAGTTTGTCATCGCTTGCCAGAAAGCACCACCCTTTAGGATGATTTGACCTTTCTACTCTGATGTTTGATCCGGGTATTCTACCAAGATTAAATCCGCTACCTCTTCCCCATTCAATGGACATCTGGGCCTTTCAACTCTGGACTAAAGCCAACCACATTACCTCCAATGTCCTGACGTAACATACGCTTTAACGCTCTCCACATATACTCATGCCCTGCATACTCTGATTGTTGGGCGCAACCCTCAAGCAAATCTTCCATTTCCTCATTGTCAAAAAGTTCGTGATTCATTCCGTCTGTCATCAACTCCAACGCAGAGTCAAAGTGAAACACTATCATAGCAGGTATGCTCATTTAATATTCTTCAACCTTTGGTACAGTGTCTTAGCCGCCATAAATGCTTGAAAGTTTTCATCTATTTCCGTTGACCTGACCGCCTCAAATTTACCCGTGGCTTTATCACACCTAAGTATGTAAGTTGCATCAACTGGTATCCCGTGCATATCTTCAATGGCTTTGGCATACGCCGCAACTTGTAGATGATATTCTGGGTAAACTCTCTTACTCGTTTTCCAATCAATAACACAATATTCTCCATTAATAATAGCCCTTGCATCAACAGTTCCTGCATACTTATATTTCCTGTGAAAGATTTTTTCCTCTGACGATTTCCATTCCACCACATTCTCGCCAACCCAATCTTGAAATGCGTGAATTGCGTTCACCGCTTCTTCTTGTCGTGGCATCTTCGGTATCTCACCGCCTGCAATCTTCCAATTGATTGCCGCTTCCACCCACTCATGGGTAACACTGCCTATGTTCAGCGCGTCGTGAGACTTGCCTCGATAGGCAGACTTGATACCCTTGAGCAGTGGCTCGATAGCCATGCGAGACTTGTACACGTTTGTCTTTTTGGATGACGCATCCTTGTCAAAGAAAAAGTTTTTCTCTAACCAATCAGCGCCAACCTTCAAGGCCCACGGTACAAGAGCAGGCTTTGAGATTACATCCAATATCTTGGTAGCATTAGGTATAATCTCATCGCCCACCTTGTATGAATGGAGTTTGCTGTCGAATAACATCTCGACAACTTCGCCATCATGGTACTCAATCTTCATTAGAAGGGAACTTCTGCAGACCTAGAAGAACTTTTACCAGAGCCGTTAGTAGACATTGGCTCTTCGATACGACCAGAGAACCGCAGTTTGCCAGACTCTTTTGCCCACAATGAAACCCGCATCTTGACACCATCAACCAGTGCATAGCCGGTGATGTCAGGGCGATTCTCATTACCCTCTTTATCGTTTACAAACAGTGAGATGTCTCCATCTTTTTCTTTATAATCACTCATATAATTTCCTATAGTAAGTTGTTGTGTAATCTTCGGTTGGCTTGCTCTGTACGCCATACTTCAATGCGTAGTTCTAACTGCTTGAGTTCCCACCTAAGACGCTCTTCGTTTTCAATTGCAACCGCGACACCCTCAATTGTTTTAGTGACTTCCGGTTGAATCGAAACCCAATTCTCCTTGTCTGCTACGGTCTTGCCTACCGCCTTGCCGAACAGCATGGAGCGTTGAGTCTTTTTAAACTCCGTCAGTTGATACGTTTCGGCTTTCGCCTTCGCATACTGAGGAGCAATCTCTTCTATCTTATCCAGATATTCCTCTACCATTTGATCCATAGTTTTCATAACTCGATTATACCATCATTAAATGCTTTGTCAAGTGTTCGCAGAATAAAGTTCTCCTGCCAGTCCATGAACGCCGCATCCCCTGAGTGCATCTGTGCGTGACATCTAAAACACAGCGGCATGGTTAACCAATCACTAGCCTTGTATCCCATACCACCTGACAGTGGAGCGGCTCGACCCTTTAGATGGTGGGCTACCACCGTACCATCCCTAACCTCACAACCAATACATGGCAGGGTGGCAACCCACTCAAGATAAGCCTTACTCTGTATCCGTTTTGACATACTCATTAATCAGAATGTTAGCATAGTGTACTATCTTTGTCAAATCTTCTAGCGGAGTTCCCTTCTTGTCATAGCGGGAAGCATACTTAACTATATTTCCCGCACAGAAATTGAGATTATTCCGCATGATGTACTCGATAGGCTCCACTTCCATCTTGTAATGATTAGGTGTTAGATTCCGCATACACCACTCAAGCATTGCTCTTCAGAGTTATCCTCATAGATCACCCCACGCTTCGCGTGAGCCTCCTCATAAGGCACTGAGGTAATAGGCTGACCACCCCTAGCACCGTCTGGATACACCGTCAGGCCGCGTAGACCGCCTGCGTAGTGACTTATGATACTGGCGAACTTCTCCACCTGATCCTCATTGTTAGTCTCTGTACCCCATGCAGGCATATTCAGAGTAGAACTGATAGCGTGATCCACATACTTCTGCAACTGGAACTGGAATTTAATCCGTCGCTCTGGGTCTGCCGCAAGATCAACAGCCGACTCGATGCTGTCTGGTTTTATTCCTGAGTCAATAAGTCCTTGCGCCGTGCCGTCCACGACAAATTGATGTTTCCATTTTGTTCCATCTGAAAGATAACGTCTACGGTATGCGACTGCGTAGATCGGCTCAACTCCAGAAGTAGTCCCCGCGAGTATGGAGATTGTTCCAGTTGGAGCAATTGCTCGATACCCTTTAGGGCGGTTAAGAAACAGTCTATCGCAATGCTCGTCGGCGGCTCGTTTACTTTCTCGTTCATAGACTTTCATCCATTCTTTAAGTTCATCAACCATCTCGTACCGATAGCCACGCTTCAGTAACCACTCATGCATACCCATCAGTCCGAGACCAATACGACTGTTCTTCTGTCTTGTCTCCCTTACCTTCTCATACGGAAGTTCCGCTCTAATAAGCCCACAAACCAAGAACTTACTAGCAAGCCGTACCACATCACGAAACTCATCAATGTTGTCGATATTAGCAAGATTAACACTACCGAGATTGCAAACATCCGAGTCATCCTCCGAAGTAATCTCAGTACATGCATTGCGTAGCGTTTCATTTTGTTTGTCTCCAAAGTTAAAGGAGAATCCCGGCTCACCCGTCATCATTGCCTGACGTACATTCTTTAGGAACGTCGGGTTCTTCTCACGCTTCAGATCATTCAACCATGAGTCATCGTAGTTCAGACTGATGTTCATCATGTCCAGTGGAGCGGGAAAGTTAAAGTCTGATTGCTTTAACTGCGCGATATTAACATCACCCGCAGGCATATCATGCCAGTTCTTAGCCACCAGAAGATTGGTTGCATCCTCATGTCTCCAGTTTAGCGAACCGTACAGCGCGGATCGTCGTGATCCACCCTGCATGACGTTGCGTCCTACCTCATTCAAGGTGTACAAGAGAGGAATGGGGCCAGATGCCACGCCACCAGTGCGCCGTAGTTGGCGACCAGAGGGGCGACATAGGCTAACATCTACGCCTATGCCACCGCCGGTCATCAGGCAGGACATGGCCCGTTGTGTCACACCAGACCATTCTTCCCGCGTATCATCCTCTAGTCTGAGTAGATAACAGTTATTGTAGAACCGAGCCTCACGGCCTGCATACCAAAGGTATCGCCCACCGGGGAGAAACTTAAAGTCAGAAATTTTCTGTACCAGTTCATCCTGATCGGACTTATCCATCAGATTGTTTTTCTTACCATCGTAAGTACCGCAGACGTTATTGACTACGGTGTGCGCTTTGTCCTCCCAAGTTTCATATGGATTGCCAGCATACTTCTGCTTAAATATTGTCTCGCCTAGTTCAGTTCTAAATTTCATGCCGCTTTATTATACTCCTTTCTCCATTTCTCGATTTCTTTTCCGTACCGTTCTGCCATGATCTTATCATAGCCTTCCGGCGTGGCCCACTCTGCGGGATTTCGCCCACTGTCAAATGCTGAAGGATAGTAGAGATAGCGCCCAACGCCCCACAGGACTGCGGCTCTCTTCAGGGCATCACTAATACCCCCTTTGTCGCCTTCAATGTCAGTGTCACCCGCACCGTCAGACTTAGTAACCCATTTGTCTCCGATTCTGCACGACAGTTTACAGATCATTCTGCCGCCCAGATTTTCGTAGTGCGCCTGCCAACCGTCGATTCCGAACACATCATCAAGCCGGTTCATAACATCCCGCGCATCAATGTAAACCAAGTCTTTACCACCCTTGTAACCTTTACGCCACTTGTGCTGAGTGAAAGGTCGCTTGAGTGCTATCTCCAAGTGCTTCATAATTACTCCTTAATTAGTTTTTCGTGATATCCACCATCCGAATCATACCAGCCATGATACACGTTGTCAACAAGTTTTTTCCGGTGAATAACAAATGGTTTTTCTTCAGTGCCTTCACCCTCGATCATCTCATTCGCGTAGCCAAGATACTTGACAGGCGAAAAGAACTCATCCATAAATGAGCGATCAATCGGGTTCAGACGATTCATTAGTTGTCGCATTATAAACTCCTATAAAGTGTTTGGCATCCATCACTACCAAAGGTTCTAGTCGATTACGTTTTACGAATAGCAAAGGTTGATGGCCCTTTGCATTTGCTTTGGCTTGATTCCAAGCCGACCACAAATTCAGTCTTTCCACATTCTTGCACTCTATGCTGTATGGAAATATAGTTCTAGCGCGTGGAGAAAGTAATACATCTTCTCCGCCTGCTCCCATGCTAGTTGATCTAACATCGTCATCCTCTAGGTCAAAGGCATCAATTAACAGCGACCTTACCCACTGCTGAAGCCTTCTTCCCTTTTGTTTTCCTGATGATGTTTTCATGTGCAAAGTCCGCTAGCCCAGATTCTTGTAGTTTACCTGCGTCACCACCTTTAGCCGGTGTTGGCAGTAAACCTTTTGGTGTTAGTCCGCGAGTATAATAATTCATGGACGCCATGTCAAGTTTTAAATCCAAGTCCATTTCCGCGCCATCAAAATGCCTTGCTTTACAAAGACTTAGGTACGCTTGGTGATCCGGGTCATCATAGGTGCGACCCAAAATGATTACGTTGTCGGCTCTGTTAGTGATGTCTGCTGATCCGGCGATAGCCCACTTGTCGAGTCGATCCTTTACGCTGTTACCCTTACGCGCATGGGCCACTAGAATGATATGAATACCAAGATGACGCGCTGAGTTGGCGATGGCCTGCACCACCTGTTTCTGACCATTCCAATCGTCGCTGTTGAGACTCATGGTCATCAGAGAGTCGATCAAGACCATCTCTACGCCCAGTTGATCTACCGCGTACCGAAGTACAGATATCAGGGCGCGTGGCGTGATTGTGCCGTGCTGATCGTAGAACCAGAGTTTATCCCTAGCCCAGTATGTAAACTGTAACCCTGCGTCTATGTCCGGCTTATTCTGTAGCGACGCCTGTCGCCACATTCTACCGAGTTGCGACTTGGGTGACATCTCAAGCGAGATTGATAGGCATTTCCTACCCTGATCCATAGCAGACAGCAGAATCTGTGACGCAAACAAACTTTTGCCTGCTCCGTTGATGCCTGCAAGGATCGTTATCTCCTCATTACGCAATCGGAATTTATCATCAAACTCTGATAGCGGTAGTTTTGTGCCGGATAAATGCTCATCCAGATTAAAGTAGTCGAGTGTTTCTTGCGTGAAGTCACCAGAGGGTCTTATTTTTCTCTCAACTTCTGTGAGGTTAGCGTATTTAGCAAGGTCTTTTTCGCTGATTTCCATATTCTTGTACCGTATCTCCAGTTTCCGCCGTGGCGGTAGTATTGGTCAAAGGGTTTTCCGCCAGTATTGTAAAACTTATTCCAATCCTGACCTTTAATTTTTGTGATTGATGATGATTCCACCCTGACGGGCTTGTTATGATCGTTGTCTAGAAACTTGTGCGCTACTTTACCAGACATCTTTTGAAGTTTCAAGTAAATATCCCACGCCTGCACCATAGTTTTATCTGATACACTTGGTGATCTGGATAAGACTTTCATTGCCTTCAACGCGCTGTTCATCAGGGAGTCTACCTCTACATCCGCCTGATGGCGAACTGTCGCCACCAGACGTTTGGGTAGATTCTTTAGAATTCGTAATGCTCTTTTCTCTAAGAGTCCCACTGCCGTCGTTTATCCTGTTCTTCGTAATTCATTCTATCTCTTTCCTGTAGTAGAAACAATGCTTTGTTAAGCAGTTCATCCAGTTGCCTTTCTGTGACTATCAAACCGTTGCCGTTGATCTCCAGAATGATTTCATCAATTCCAGATTCGTAGATATCCACAGATTCCACCGGCTCCGATAATATGTCATCAAGTTTTGATTCTGCCAGTCGGTCAATCTCCGCGTCAAAGTCTGTGTCGTAATATGTTTTCATGGTTAATTACCGTAGTTGATGTAGTAGTAGTCTTCTATCTCTGAATGCTCAAGTTTATCAGAAATAAATTCTTCAATCAATGCTACCTTCTCAGGCGAGAGATACTTGTACATTTGGGATGTAAAACTGTTCACCATTTCCCATTCAACATCTTCGATGTTGTCTTTGGTCAAGGAATAAACACTTTCAAACGTATAACTCATTTTTATTCTCCTGTTTTAAAGAAACTCTATTGTATCATATTTTTTGGCTAATGTATATATCTCTAAAGAGATATCCAATCTGGGATAGATCTACCATTATAGGTAAAGTCTAAACCACGGGTGCGCCATTCGTCACGTTTGGCTAACAGGTATCGACGGTAGGCTACCGTGGCATCCTCATGCTTGAACTCATCTGGCATAGCCTGCGCGAATTTTGTGTGTTCAGAGTCCACAGGAATCCCGTCAGGAGCCGATAGCACATGAGGGTATAGGGTGGTATAGGACTTATGGTTCGCCTTGCCACGGGCCACACGTTGAGCGTTAAGGGCTTGCATCAGATCAACAAGCCAATAGTAATTTGCGGTATTCTCACCGGCCCACAGGGTGCAGGGGTGATTCTTGTGGGTTTCCTTATAAATACCGGGAAACGCCTGTCCGTAGCGATGGTATACGGCGCACAACATTTGCGCCGATTCTAAGATCATTTTGGCTTCGTGCCTGTCGCAATGGTGCGATGCACAAATTAAAGGGTCGGTGTCGGTTGCGAAAATGTTCACGTTATTCTCCGAGTAACAATTGTTTAATATCTGCTACAGACCACCCGCTCATGCGGGCCATCTGTGCGATTGTAACAGATAAGTGAGAGTCATAATACTCACAAATTTCATCAGCAGTCCACATCATTCCCATTCTCCTAATGATTCGGGGTTTTCCAGTTCTTCTGGCAAAAGGCCAGTGAGCAACAGTTCGCGCTCATTCGGGTACAGATACGGGAAAGCATTCTGAATCAGAGTGCCATCCCGCCATTTTATAGCGTCCTCATGCGGGTTTCTGCCCCCTACCTGCGAAGGTGTGACAGAGAAAATTCTCTGCTTACCGTCCATAATGTTTCTGCAGAAAAAATGATATCCCGCGACGCTGTGGTCATCATAGAACACGGTTTGGATTCTTTCAAGTGCTTTGTAAATGTTCATTTTGGTATCTCGTTCTCGTTGAGTAGAAATGATAATATCAGTTTGAAACACAATGTCAATAGGTTTTTAAAAATAAATTGCACTTTTTTATCTTTTAACATACTTTTCCTTTGGTATCAATTACTTACGAGTTATAGATAATATATATAGCCTAAAGTAAATTTTTTCCTTGATTTATTCGGGCCATCTGATACAATTCAATTTGAGCGGGTTCAGACTCATAAAAATAGCGGGCCGATCATCCCGAAATCTGACCGAAAGTGATTATGCATTCTAGGGGCCTTAAGACGGGCCGGTAAACAGGCTAGTGATGGCATATTCGTAGCAGTACACGGGGGCCAGTCGTTTCATAGCGACTATAAATAAATATACCTGATAATTCTAGAGCATTACCCGCCTGACGAAGCCACAAGAGCCGAGGGTGAACGCTTCCGGGGGCCATCCCGGTCTTATTGACAACTATGACTTAAGATGCACCAAAATAGTGCAGTTGCACCAAGATAGGGCAAGATTATATACTGTTGTATTTTTACCACAATGAGTAGCGATAAAACCACAAGAGCGAAAAGGCGAAACCTAGTCGCGAAACATTCCCACAAATTTAATACGGGTTATTCGCACAAGCCGGCAACAGTCTACCGGCGCAAGCCTAAGAGCCTAAAACGAGAGATAGATTCTACCCTAGCCGAGATACTGCCGGACAAATGAAACCCCGTGGCGGGCCTTACAGAGCGCGTGACGAGCAAAATAAAAAAAGGCCGGGAAAAACCCGGCCCTGAATTAACTGACCTTATGGGGAGAGTTACTTTACGGCCTCCACAATTACATTCGAGCCGGAGTCTTTCCGATAGCACAGTAGGCAATCAAGACACTTTTTACCGGTGCAGTTCTGAGCGATGCCAGAATCCTTATTCACGTTATTAAAGACTTTGTGAAAGCCTCTGGGTACGCCAATTACCTTATCAATGCGCGGATTGGAAAAGATCAGGATCAGGTTATTCGGCACGGTATGACCGCGAACTAGTGAAGCGCGTTTCGTCCACAAGGTAAAGGTGCAATGGGGATTCTTGCGCGCAATGTTCACGATGTTTTCGTAATGTGTAGCGTTGATTAATTCCCCGTGACCGTTGAAACGGAAATACGCCTGATTAATCACCGGCAAAAAATCCGCCGGTATAACCGATTTACTGAGCAATTCCGAATTGTGCGCAAAGGCTGGGACACACGATTTGCGATAGGTCGAGAGCATACGATGGGAATAGCATTTGCCGCATATGGTGTCCGTATCTTTCTGACGGATGCAGAATTCGTTAGTGGTGGTATCGGTATTGATTGCGCCGATACCCTGAAGTTTACCGCTCATTTTACTGATCTTAATCATGTTTTGGTTCTCCTGTGTAAGTTATCCTAAGATTGTCATTCCCTTATCGTGTAGAGTGTAGCGCAAGACCCAATCCCAGCCGACGATTGTATCCTCTAGCACCTCCTGAAAATGCTGATCGTGAAAACCGCCTGAGATTCTATCCTCTACTATTTGCTTGAAGGATTTGTTTAAGTCTCTCTGATTGAATTCGTAGAACTTGCCGTCAATCTCCAGCTGTGATGAGTCTTCAAAATGCTCGATATCAGAGGCTAGCCATCCGATGCCATCGTACTGGAGAACGTCAGTCTCGCGAAGGTTTTGGAGTGTGTAAGGGTGTTTCATTGTATTTATCCTATTATGAAGGGTAGAGAGGATACAGCGAATACTATCACGATAATTATTGCGTTTTCGATCTGCTGTTTTTTATTTCTCTCGTACATTTGGTTATCCTCTTAAAAATATTTGTATTTTTCGTCTAGGCACACGTCGTTAATCGTTTCCCAAGAATCAAAAATCTGATCAAATGCTTTTTGCATTCTATCGGCATTGTTGTTAAATGATTCGTCCATAGAGAGGGCGAGTAAGCCTAATTCGCTTAGTTCAGCGCCTATATTGCGTACAATCTTTTCGAGTTCTTTTTGTTGTGCTGTATTCAGTTTCATTGTGTTGCCCTCTTGTGTTGTGTTAGTAGGGCGACTATATCAGATAATTCCAGATAGTCTATGTGATTCTTTTTATAGGGGCATAAAGTGGGTTTATGGCATATTCCACCCACACACTCACACACCATCCCAGACCATTGGCAGATAAAATCTACCTACTATTAGTAGCGCAATCAAAAAGAGGGTAACGAATCGTCGCCATTCTGTTAGATATAAACAAAAGTCTGACAAGACGACGCTGGGAATGACCCCACCCCACCCCATTTTTTTTTCGCGTATTTATATATGTCCTATCCACTCACCATCAGGGTATTTTTACCATTCATAAGCATTTCCTAATATACTATGAGCCACATCAAATCATTCAGCGAAAAATCAAATGGCAAGGAATACCTATATACCACACAGGTTGTAGACGGGAAGAAATACAAAATAAAACTTGGCGGCCCTTTTGATACTCCAGAACAAGCAACTTTCGCTTCTAAACAAGCATCAAGACTTTTGGGTGAGTCAAGTTTGCAGGATTACAAAAATTTGGTGGGGGCTATTGCAGACGCTTATGCAAAAAATAACACAAGGGCTATAGAAGGTTACAAAAAAACAACGTCTGCACAAGTTTCGCCAAATTTTGTCGGTGGGAACTTTAAAGGAAAATCTGGTGAAAACGCTAGACAAGGCGATAATACAACAATAACAATACTTCCAAGTCATTCTAATCTGCCAAACCTTTGGAATCACGAAGCAGAACATACTTACTACAGGGACAAAGGAGTAAAAGGTGACGGACTTTTGTCCGAGGCTTTAGGAGGAATACCTGCGGCAGATATTGACCCAAGAATAGATAGCAATTCTCATCTTCTTATATACAACAGACCTATAGATGAAACGAGGATATACCAAAATCCTAAAGTTAGGTTTAATCCAACATTAAGAAACTACCGAAAACTTCCTAATCCTGATTTAGGTACGTTAGACATAGGCTCTCCATTTATGAGATTCAGGGCAGAAGAGTTTAGAAATAAGGTAGAAAATAATCCTGTAGACAACTATCTTAAAATGATATTAAGAAAAAAAGAATATAACAGATGATTACGGAGCAACAAGAAACATTTATTGAGCAGTACATCCTACACGGCAATGCAAGCCGTGCCGCAGAGCAGGCAGGATACTCTCATCCCAAGCAAAGAGGCTACGAACTAAAGAATAAGTTTGCCTCTGAGATTGAGGAACGCACCAAGAAAATGATTAAGGATGCGGTTCCCAGTGCCATGCGTATGTTGCAGAGATTGGCAGAGGAGGCAGAGTCTGAGTCTGTACGTCTTGGGGCTGTCAAGGATATTCTGGATAGGGCTGGTCTGAAGCCCACAGAGAAGATTCAGCAGGAGATTTCTCAGGTGGAGCAGAAGTCTACAGAAGAATTACAGAAAGAGTTAGAGGCTCTCCTGAAGCACTAATGGCTAACTTATTTGATTATGACCCATTGAAGGCTTTAGGCTCTGGTCTCTTGAATATTTTGGCTCCTGCCGCTGAGGCTAACGAATTTAATTTGCCTTTGGATAAAGATACTTGGTATGCGGAGTACCTTCACGGAAAACAAGCGTCTCCAAATGTTGCGGGAAAATACAAGGATGTAAAGGCGGGAAAAAACAGGGTTTTAGTTAGGCTTGATTTGACTGCGAAAGAAAGATCTGGAAAAGAAGATTCAGTTGCAAGGAAAAGCCAAAATTACCCAAAGAGAGGGCCGGGTCTAACTAATATACACTTGTTTGATGAGGATTCTGGAAAATTAAAAACAGAAAGGATAGGGGTCACAAGGGGCGGGGCGTTAAAGGGAAATATTGATTTTGTTGTAGATCAGTCCGCAAGAAACCAAACCTTGAAATCTGGTAGCAAAACAGCCAATACCGGGGTTGTTGGAACTAATTTTCCGAGGATGACGGAAGAGCAGATTAAACTTTTAAAGGAAAAGGGTGTTTCCCTTCGATATAACCCAATGACTCAAAACGCATTTACAGATATTCAGGGAAGAGTTGTAAAACCATTAAAGGGTTATGCTTGGAGCGAGGGTGGAAGAGTTTGGGTTCTGGATGAAAACTGGTCTAGAAAAGGCGTAAAGTTTTATCCAACTTATGAATCTTTGCCAGAACATATTAGATCGAATATAAAACCCGGAGATATGCAATACCAGTTTAAAAATTCTAGGTCTGGAGGGTCTATGGGCGCTCCTCTTGGCAAATGGGAAAAAGACCCTAAAACTGGCAGAAGAATATTTAAGGTAATGTAATGCCCGTCAGAAAGGTCAAAGGCGGTTACAAGTGGGGTAGTAAGGGTAAGGTCTACAAAACCCGTGAAGGGGCGGAGAGACAGGCTAGAGCGGCATATGCCAGCGGATATAGAAAAAGCGGTAGAAATAGCAAGAGAACTTAAGAAGCGAGAGCGGTACGAGAAGATTTCCTTCTACGATCCATACCCTTACCAGCAGAAGTTCCACGCCACAGGATTTGAAAACAATCAGCGCCTACTCATGGCGGCTAACCGAATAGGTAAGTCGTACTGCGGAGCGGCTGAAATGGCCTACCACCTTACTGGTCTATATCCTGATTGGTGGGAGGGAAAAAGATTCAACCGAGCAATTACGGCTTGGGCTGGCGGTGTCTCCAACGAAACGACGAGAGACATCGTACAAGCAGAATTATTGGGTTCCCCTGACGATCCCGAGGCATTTGGTACTGGCGCTATTCCAAAAGATAATATAGTAAAAACGGAAAGAAAACCGGGAGTACCAAACGCTAAGAGCGTTGCACTAATACGCCATGTCTCAGGCGAGAACTCATCCCTACACTTTAAAGCCTATGAAATGGGTGTGGACAAATGGCAGGGTAGGTCTGTGGATGTGGTATGGCTGGACGAGGAGCCTAGCCGAGAACTGTACTCACAGGCTGTGACACGAACCCTTGATCGCCGTGGCATGGTTTATATGACGTTTACTCCAGAAAACGGAATGACCGAGACTGTGGCGGCGTTTATGAACCACATTAAGAAGGGTCAGAGCCTGACAAATGCGACATGGGATGACGCATCTGAGCATATAAATACCCTCAGAGGCAAAGAAGGACATCTAAATGACGCGGTGATGGAGCAGATTCTCTCTGCGTATTCACCACATGAGCGGGAAATGAGAAGGTTTGGCAGGCCGTCTATTGGCTCTGGTCTGATCTTTCCGCTAAATGAAGAAGAATTAATGATTGATCCTATACATATCGAGGATCATTGGCCGCGTATAGCGGCTATAGATTTTGGGTGGGATCACCCAACTGCTGTAGTTTGGTGCGCGATAGATAATGAAAGTGAAACCTTTTATATATATGACTGCTATAGAGCATCAAAAGCCAGCCCCTCTGTTCACGCCGAGATTATAAGGAAACGTCCTTATTTCATTCCCATAGCCTACCCACATGACGGCAATCGCAGGGATAGCATGGGGAATCCCGGTCTGGCAGAACAGTATCGCTCTCTTGGTTGTAATTTTCTGATGGAGCATTTTACTAATCCTCCGGGTTTGGGCCAGAAGAAAGGCTCCAACTCAGTGGAAGAGGGTCTGATGGCTATGCTACAGGCGATGGAGAACGGCAAGTTTAAAGTGTTCTCTACGCTATCGGATTGGTTTGAGGAATTTAGAATGTACCACCGAAAGGACGGCAAGGTGGTCGCCCTTCGTGATGACTTGATGAGCGCCACACGGTACGCATTTCAGTCACAGCGGTATGCAATGTCTGGCTCTGATCCAGAGTGGACGAGTGATATAACCTATAGGAACTACGGAATTGTCTGACAAAGAACAAGAACTGCTAACTAAAGTAAACAGTGAGATCACTGACGCTTTAGGTTATAGCGATGAAATATCAGATCAGCGGGAAACGGCGCAAGAGTATTACTACGCGCTACCGTTTGGCAATGAGGTTGAGGGCCGTAGTCAGTATGTAGATTCTACCGTCCAAGATACTATTGAGTGGATCAAACCAAGCCTGATGAGAATCTTTGGCTCTGGTGACGAGTTTGTAAAGTTTGCCCCGCATGGCCCGGAAGATGTGGCTATGGCAGATCAGGCCACCGACTACGTTAACTACGTTTTCAGCAAAGACAATCCCGGCTGGGAGATTATGTATTCTTGGTTCCACGATGCGCTGTTGTTTAAGAACGGAATTGTAAAAGTTTGGTGGGACGAGTACGAGGAAGCCAAGAGAGAAGAATATCAAAACCTGTCAGAACTAGAGTTTGAGTATCTTCTTTCTGATGATGCTGTAGAGGTTATGGAGCATACCGAAACTGCCGATGAGATGGGTATGTCGGTGCATGATGTTGTTATCAAGAGAATGGGTTATGACGGCAGAATTAAAATTGAGAACGTACCACCTGATGAGTTTCTTATTTCCAGAGAAGCCAAGTCTATACATGATGCTCGCTTTGTCTGCCATCGTGTAAGAAAGACTTTATCAGAACTTCGGGAGATGTATCCCGATCAGGATTTTGGCATTGAGGATTTAGGCGCATCTGATGACACTATGTCCTACAATGCGGAGCGTCTTGCCCGCTATGAGTTTGACCACAGCAGTGAGTATGATCGCGGCTGGGGTGCAAACGACGAAGAGGCACTCCGTGAGTATTGGTTACATGAGTCGTTTATTAAAACGGATTATGACGAGGACGGCATTGCTGAACTGCGAAAGGTATGCAGTGTTGGCAACTACGTCTTTGCAAACGAAGAAGTAGACAAGAAGCCGTTTGTATCTATTACTCCGATTAAGATTCCGCATAAGTTCTTTGGTCTGTCGGTTGCTGATCTTGTAATGGACTTGCAACTGATTAAGAGTACGCTGATGCGTAACCTGATGGACAACGCCTACAACCAGAACTTTGGTCGCTATGCTGTTCTTGAGGGTCAGGCGAATTTGGATGACCTTCTTACGCAGAGGCCGGGTGGCGTGGTTCGTGTTAAATCGCCTAACGCAATTATGCCTTTGGCTACACCTCCGCTTGAGCCGTACTCATTCCAAATGCTTGAGTATCTCGATCAGGTGCGCGAATCACGTTCCGGCGTTAACAAGAACACACAAGGTATTAACGCAGATGCTCTGACAAGCCACACAACGGCCACAGCCGTTAATGCGGTAATGACCAATGCCCAGTCAAGGGTTGAGTTAATTGCCCGTCAGTTCGCGGAGACAGGCGTTAAAGAACTGATGCGTACCATCTACGAATTGCTGATTAAGTATCAGGACAAAGAGCGAGTGGTTATGTTACGAAACCAGTGGATTCCTGTGCGTCCTGACGCTTGGAATGACAAGATGGACTGCACGGTATCTGTTGCTCTTGGCAATGGTTCTAAGGATCAGCAGATGGCGCACCTGTCACAAATGATATCTTTTGCGGCACAGGCGATGCAGGGCGGTCTGCCGATTGTCACCCCGCAGAATATGTACAATCTTGGCGCTTCATTGGTTAAGGCTATGGGCTATCAGAATGTCGATGACTTCCTGACTCCTCCGCCTCCGCCGCAACCAGAACAGCCTACCCCAGATCAGCAGATGGCTATGATGGAACAACAAGCCAAGATGAAAGAACTTGAGATCAAACAAGGCGAACTGCAAGTTAAGATGATGAAAGTTCAACAGGATGCACAAGAAGCGGCAGTAGATGCACAACTAAAAGCCGCAGAACTTGCGCTAGAGAAAGAACAAAACCGAGGTGTGTTGATTGGTGGATAGAGAGAACAGAGCGAAGAACTTACTTAACGACCCACTATATAACGAAGCGTTTGACACACTAGCAGAAGAATTACATAACACTTGGTATAACTCAAGTGTGAAAGATGTCGAGAGTCGAGAACAGTCTTGGCTCAGTTTGCGACTCCTTGAGCGACTACGCCTTCATCTAACCAGTATTGTTGAAACTGGAGAGATGGCGAAGAAGATTAAGGAATACCACATATAAGGAGATTTTTATGGCGGATACCATTGACCCGCGACCCGTTGTACCCGGCAGTGTTGCCGAAGCACAAAATGCTTTTCTAGGACTGATGGAACCTGTAGAGGAGAAACCGGAAGAACAAGAAAGCGCCCCTGCTGAAGATGTTGAAGAGTCTACTGAGGAAACTCAAGACGAACCATTGGAAGAGGATGTCCTTGAAGAAGAAGCCGAAGAAGAATCTGATGATGAATCTGAGGAAGAATCTGAAGAGGAAGAGTCTGACGAAGATGAGCAAGAAGAGGTTGAAGAAGTCTATTCCGTTAAAGTTGACGGAGAAGAGATGGAAGTCAATCTTGACGAACTTATTAAAGGGTACTCCCGTCAGTCGGACTATACTCGTAAAACGCAAGAACTTGCAAGCGAAAGAAATAAGATGGTCGAACTGCAACAGCAGTGGGCCAATGAGATTTCCCAAGCACAAGCGGAGCGTCAGCAATACATAGATGCACTTGGACAATTTGCAGAATTTTCTGTTAATGGTCTAGATAAGTTTAAGGATATTGATTGGGAAAATCTGCGGCAGACAGACCCCATTTCATTCATCACTAAACGGGAAGAGATGCGTGAAGCGCAAGAACAGGCTCAGAAAATGAACGCCGAAAGAGAGAAAGCGCAACAGGCACAAAATCAAGAGTTGGCAAAAATGCGTCAAATGGCTATTCAGGAGGAATACAAACGATTAGTTGAATATGTACCTGAATGGGCTGATACAGAAAAACGCACAAAGTTAGCGGGAGATTTATCTTCTTACGCAATAGATCAAGGATTTACTCAAGAAGAGTTAAAGGATTTGATTGACCACAGGTCTTTGATTGTCCTTATGAAAGCGCAGAAATATGACGCGCTTCAGAAATCCGACATTAAAACCAAGAAAGTCAAAAACAAACCCAAAGTGGTGCGGTCAGGCAAAGGCAGTAACAAAAAGCAAGACACCGCAAGATCAAAACGTATTGCATCCATGAAGCGTCTTAAACAGTCTGGCAAGCCAGAAGATGCGGCTAGTCTGTTTGAGGATTTTGTAGAACTTTAATATAGGAGGCTAACATGGCCGCAACTACTAACACGCGGGAGACTTACGGAGCCGTAGGCATCCGAGAAGACCTCTCCGACATTATCTATAACATTAGTCCGATGGACACGCCGTTTATGAACGGCATTGGCAAAGGCTCTGCTGATAACACTTACTTTGAGTGGCAGACCGACGAACTGCAAGCCGCCGCCGCTAACCGTCAGGTCGAGGGTGACAACCCCGATCCGATTGCTGTGAGCGAGCCGCGTCGTCTTGGCAACTACACGCAGATCAGTTACAAAACTGTGATGACGAGTGGCACTGCCGAGTCGGTTGACTTCGCTGGCCGTCGTTCTTCGCAGGCTTACCAACTGGCAAAACGCGCTAAAGAAATCAAACGTGACATGGAGAAGATGCTTCTCGATGACACCGTGAAATCTGCTGGTGCGGCTATTGGTGGCCCTGCGGCGGCACGCGCAACGGGTGCGTTTAACTCTTGGATTGGTACGACTGCCGCTGGTACGTCCCCGATTCTTGACGGTGGCGCCTCTCCTGTTGTCGGCCTTGTCAACAACGGTACTGGTTCGCCTGCTCCCGGCCCTGACGGTTCTACCGTTGCGGCGGCTGGCACGACCCCTGCTGTTGCCCTGACGCTTGACATGATTAACGAAGTTGTGTCACGCATCTGGGACTTGGGCGGTACGCCTGACATTATGATGTGTTCTGGCGCTCTGAAGCAGTCCATTTCTGGTCTTGGTGCTTCGGTGGTTGCAGACCTTCAGAAGAATGTTGGCGACGGGCAAGCGACTGCGGTTAACGCCGTAGACGTTCTTGTGACGGACTTTGGCACTTTCAAGATTGTGCCGAACCGTTTCTGCCTTGCTAACCGAGTGTACGTCATCGACTACGATCTGTGGTCGCTTGATTACCTCCGTCCTTTCAAAACCGAAACCCTTGCTAAAACTGGCGACAACATCAAACAGATGATGATTGCTGAGTACGGGCTTCGCGCTAAGAATGGTAACGGCAACGGTATCATCAAAAACGTATCGTAAGGTGTATGGTGATGGGGGCTTCGGCCCCCTGATCCTATTATGTTTATATATAATTCAATACCCACAATAGTTGTACAGGATAATGTAGTAACACCAGATGAGTGTCAGTACATTATAGAATTTGCAAAAAGAAAAGGTCTACAAGAGAACAGAGTCAACATAGACGGTACTCAGAAATTAGACCCAATGCGTACAAGCACTGGAACTGTCGCGCAACACAACGAAGATTTAGTTATACACGGCATACTAGAAAGGCTTGCCAGTATTGCTAGAGTTCCATTGTCCCACGCAGAGCCAGCAACAATACAGCGGTATGAGGTTGGTCAAGAGTACAAGCCGCATACAGACGCATTCACAGATGAAGAAAAAGTCCACGATATGTACAACGTGGATCACACGGGCAACCGAGCCGCAACCATTATTTTGTATCTCAATGATTCAGACGGTGGTTCTACAGGATTTCCTTACTTGGGCTTTATGATACAAGCAATACAAGGAAGAATCTTATTGTTTGGAAACCTAGACGAAAACAAGAAAGCACATCCACTATCAACACATATGGGCTTGCCGCCTGATACTGGCGAGAAATGGATACTTACACTTTGGTTTAGAGAAAAGGAATATGTCAGCAAGAAAACAATTAAAAGACGCACTAAAACAAAAAGAGCCAAGAAAGGAAAAGACTAAAAAGCAAAAGCCATTACAAGAGCAGATGGCGGAAATTTGCAGAGGAGAGAACAAGAGATACCATGTCTAAGAAATCAGCAGAGCGGTGGCAAAAGTTTATTCCAGAAGATGACGGCGGATTTACGCTAGAGACTTATCAAGACGTTTCATCTATTCTGGAAAACAACAAGATTGATTACAACAACTACGGAGACAAAAAGACTCCGGGTAAGATGGGCGAAGGTGTACGAGTGGCGTCTATTCCTATTAACGTATGGGAACAGTGGATGAAAGATACCAACGGTATGATCCAGAAAGACAGCAACCTACTCAAGAAATACCTCAACGACCCTGATAACAAATACTTTAGGACAACTCCTACGAGGATTTAATTATGTGGCTATACCAACCTACATTTACTGGTAATAACCAACTGCCTATTATTAACAACCGAGTATGGTTTGCAAGTAAGAACAGTTAATGGCTATATCTAATTACACAGAACTCAAAACTGCGGTAGCAAACTGGTTAGATCGTGACGATCTGACTGACCGCATACCTGAGTTTATTGCACTAGCGGAGGCTCGGTTTAACCGGGTTCTCCGTATTCGTGCTATGGAGTCTAAGCAGACTGCATCTACTGTTGCAGGCCAGCAGAATCTTGCACTGCCTGCGCGGTTTGTACAAATGCGTAATGTGCAAATTAATACCAGCCCAGTAACCCCAATGCAGTATGTTACTCCTGAGATATTTGACAGACTGTATGGCGGATCATCAAGTGGTACGCCTAAGTTCTATACTGTGATTGCTAATGAGTTGCAGTTAGGCCCGACACCTGACAGCGTACAGACTATTGAGATGTTGTTCTACGAAACATTCCAAGCATTGTCTGACGCTAATCCTACTAACTGGGTAATTACTAATGCACCAGACGTATACCTTTATGGTGCATTGTTAGAAGCAGAGCCGTTTATTATGAACGATGCTCGCGTACAATTATGGGCTACAGCATTTAGACAGTCTATTGCTGACATCCAAGAGCAAGACAACAAGGATCGTCACTCAGGCTCTGCGCTTAGAGTGATGAACACTGGTGGTTATTATTGACCGCTCCTATCACATGGGCGGAAGCCACATCTCCAATATACTGGAGTAATATAGGAATTAACTGGAACTCCCCTGCTAAGGGTGAGTCTCCATCTTTTGCTGTAGATGCTGGATATACGACAGGCGGTACATTAGATATAGGGTCATCGGCATCTTATGGAGTAGACGTAGGCGATACAAAGTCTGGAAGATTAGACGCAGTAGCCGCCGCCAGTTATGCTGTAGACGCTGGATACACGAGTCTTGGAACGCTACAGATTCCTGCGTCTGTTTCTTTTGCTAATAGCATGGGCTATACAAGTTTTGGAATACTAACTAATGCCGTAGCATCTGCAACCTATGGAATACAAAATGACTACAGCGGAGAAGCAAGGCTAGACGCAGTAAGCGCTGTTACATTTGCATTACAGTCTTTGATGACTTCAGATAATGAATTTTTGTGGAACGGTATTACTGACCCATCTACAACTTGGTCTGCTGTATCTGACCCCACAACAATATGGTCTGACGTAAACGACCCAACAACTACATGGACAAAAATTGACTATCCCCATTAAACCAGAAATAAAAGCCGATGGAGGCTTGATTATGCAACACGATACTAACATGGGCCTCGGCCTCAAGAACGTATGGACTATTGAGTGCTACGACTCTGAGGGTAATCTAAAATGGGGCGAAACCAAAAAGAACCTTGTTACCACGGAAGGGCTAAACCACGTTCTGTCCAGCACTCTTGACGGCGGTACGCAGATTACTACTTGGTATGTCGGGCTTAAAGGAACTGGCTCTGCCGCCGCTGGTGATACGATGGCTTCTCACGCAGGTTGGACGGAGAATACGGACTACAGCCAGTCAGTGCGTCAGACCCTTACGCTGGGTACGGCATCTGCTGGTAGCATTGACAACACCGCAAGCAAGGCAACCTACTCGATCAACGGCACGGCTACGATTGCTGGTGCGTTTATTACTAGCGACAATACCAAAAGCGGTACGTCTGGAACACTGTACGGTGTCGTAGACTTTGCATCATCCCGTGCTGTTATCTCTGGCGACACGCTTGAGGTGACTGTCACCCTGACTGCGGCGAGTGCGTAATGGCTGTCGAAAGCGCAAGTTGGGTTACACAATTAGTTGACACTAACCCTGTTGCTGGCGACCCAGTAGGTGAGGGTGACGATCATCTGCGAATGATTAAGACAGTTCTTAAGAACAGTTTTCCATCTACGTCTACTGCGGCAATCATTCCTAATATGTCTGGTCAGGCTAACAAATACCTACAGACTGATGGAACAGATGCGTCTTGGCAGGAGGTTGCTGACAATGCGGCGGCTATGGCGCTGGCATTAGGAGGATAAAATGGCTAACGCATTTAAAAACGCAGGAGCGGCAGTAGCGGCATCCAGAACAGATATCTACACCTGCCCTGCGGCAACAGAGGCGGTTATTCACGCCGTGTATTTGTCTAACGTAGATGGTGTAAGTAGTGTGGATGCAACGGTGGAGGTGTACGACTCATCTGCCACAACCTACTACCACGTCGGCAAGACGCTTCCAGTTCCCGCAGATTCCACGCTTGTTCTTGATAAACCTATCAACTTAAACGCCAGCGACAAACTGACTGTAACGGCATCAGCGGCATCTGACCTTGAGTGTTTCATTAGCGTACTGGAGATCACTTAATGTCATACATGGGTAAGGTGGATGTAAAAGCATCCGACATCAAACGATTCAGCGTAACCGGATCAACTAGTGCTACCCATGTTTTGTCTTGGACTGCTCCTAGTGAGCAGGCTCTTATCATTACCATTAACGGTGTAAAACAACAGGACGGTGCTTACACGATTTCCGGAACGCCTACCACGATTACCCTGTCATCTGCTCTGGTTGCTACGGATGAGATGGAAGTCATTGGCATTAATGACATTGGTCAAACAAATACTGTAGCGCAAGACTCTATCGTTACGGACATGATTCGTGACGATGCTGTTACTACAGCAAAAATTGCAGACGATCAGATTACTACCGTAAAGATTGCAGACGATCAGATTACTTCAGCAAAACTTGCCAACGCAATAAACATTACTAGCGGCAACTCTCTAACAATCGACAGCGGTGCAACGATTACGAACAACGGAACGGTTAGTGGGTTTCCAAATAACACTCCTGCTTTTATGGCGGGTTGTTACGACGCAACAGGTTATTACAATTTTTCAAACAATGTAAATACAAAAGTTGCATTTAATACGGAACTTCTTGATACAGATTCCGCTTACGATCCAACAACAAATTACAGATTTACAGTACCAACAGGCAAAGGTGGAAATTATTTTATTTCTGCAGGATTGCAGGTTTATAACTCCGTAAACATAACTAATGCTTATATATGGATTTACAAAAACGGTGGCGCAATGGGATGGTCAAGACTAAGCACTTCTTCAAGCATTGGTGGATTTTATATTGATCAATTAATTTGCGAAAGAATTTTTCCTCTTAATGCAGGCGATTATATAGAAATTCGAGTTCAACTCGATGGAGTGGGTAGTAACTATATGCTTGTTGATACTTCTTCTGGATACGGAAGAGCGAATTGGTTTTGCGGATGGAGACTAGCAACATGATTACTTCAGAAGGATTAAAAAAACTAGGCTTTATTCCAAATATCGATTTTATTTTGTACGACGATGGTCAAGGCGTTTACATACGAGAATGGAAAAGCACTTCCCCTCAACCAACGGAAGCAGAAATTGAAACGGCGCACGCCGAATGGGAAGCAAAACACGCCGCAACAGAATACAAACGCCTAAGAGCGCCAGAGTATCCCGCTATTGGCGACCAACTAGACGCAATCCTCAAACATCTTAACTACCGTCGTACACAAGGCGATGAACTAGTACAAGAGATGGACGACATTATTGGTGATTGGCTGGCAGTAAAAGCGAGGTTCCCAAAAAATGGCTAGAACCACTATTCGTTCAGAGGATATTACTTCTGGTGCGGTGGAATTATTTCCAGCAGGCACATCAATGCTGTTTCAGCAAACATCTGCGCCGACAGGTTGGACAAAAGCAACAACTCATAACAACAAAGCATTGCGTGTTGTTAGCGGGTCTGTTAGTAGTGGCGGCTCGGTTGATTTTACAACTGCGTTTGCTTCTAAATCTGTAAGCGGCTCGGTAAACAATACGACTCTTTCAACAAGTCAAATTCCTTCTCATGCTCATAGTACCGCTGGTGGTGGTGGTGGCTCTTTAGTGCAACCTGCTTCCTTTAGTGGTGCAACGCAAAATTTAACTGCTGGAAGCCCTTATTTAACAGGTAATACTGGTGGTGGTAGTTCACACAACCATAGTTTTACTGGAACAGCAATAAACCTTGCCGTTCAATACGTTGATATTATTATTGCCACAAAAGATTAGTTATGAGAATTGAGCCAAAAAATCAATGCCCTCTCAATAACTTTGAGCCATGCAAACAACTTGATTGCTCTTGGTTTCTAAAAATTAGAGGAACTGACCCAAACACTGGTAAAGACTTAGACGATTGGGGTTGCTCAATGTCTTGGTTGCCAATTTTATTAATAGAAAATGCACAAATGAACAGGCAAACCGGAGCGGCAGTCGAGAGTTTTCGTAATGAAATGGTAAAGGCTAACGAATCTAGCCAAAGACTTTTAGTTCATGCGGCGCAAAAAGCAATAGGAGCAAATTAATGCGAGTAACAATTATCGCATCAGATGGTTTTGTATCAATAGATGAAGAAGGCTATGAAGGAATTGATTTATCTTTTATGAATGCAGACATTCATGCTTTGCAATGGTATGGCAACGATGGCGAAATTGAGCGAAAGGATGAACGTGGTCGAATCGTATCTAACGAAGAGATTACAGACATAACCCCTTATCAATCAGCATTAGACTTGTGGCAAGTGGCTAAAGAGAGTGCAGAGCAAGCGGCTAAAGAGAATGCAGAGCAAGCGGCAATAATTCAAGCCGAAATGGATAAGTTAGCCTTGATGGGTGTCAACTAATGGCCTTAACTAAAGTAACCACAGGCACTATTGCCGACGATTCTATTCAATCGTTAAAGAACAGAAACCTGATTATCAACGGTGCGATGCAGGTGGCACAGCGTGGTACGTCAAAAGCAAGTGTTGGACAAGAATATGCAACGGTAGACAGGTTCAGAACAAACGGAACCACCGGCACATTTACTATGAGCCAAGAATCAGATGGGCCAAACGGTTTTTCGTATTCTTTAAAAATGCTTTCAACAGCAAATATTACTCCTTCTGCAGGCGATTTAAAAGAAGTATACGTTTCTCTTGAGGGTCAAAATTTACAACACTTAAAAAAAGGTACATCAGACGCTGAAAATGTAACTTTATCTTTTTATGTCAAATCAAATGTAACTGGAACCAAAACTGTTTACTTATTAGATAAGGACAACACACGTTTAATTTCTGCCAACTACACGATTAGTAGTAGCGCAACTTGGGAGAAAAAAACAATTACGTTTTCTGGAGATACAACCGGTGCTTTTAATAATGACAATGGGCGATCTCTTGATGTGCATTTTCCTATTGTAGCGGGAACTAATTATACGTCTGGAACTCAGGCAACAAGTTGGGCGGCAGACGTAGCAACAAACAGGATTAGCAGTTCAATAACCCAAATCGACGCAACAAATGATTATTGGCAAATCACAGGAGTCCAACTAGAAGTAGGCGACGTAGCCACTCCGTTTGAGCATGAGTCTTTTGGTCAGACTTTGGCTAAGTGTCAGAGGTATTACACAAAATCTTACAACTATGAAGTCTCGCCGGGAACTAACACCAATGTCGGTGGGGTTTATATGCGTGGATCAAGTGCTGATTCAGTAACAAATAAAACGGTCAACGTTTCATTTCCTGTAAGCATGAGGGCAAACCCTACTTACACTCTTTATTCTCTTGGAGGCACTTCTGGAGCGATTTCCGATTGCGGGGTTGGTTTTAGTGAAAGTACTGCTATGACTGGTTCATCAATTAACTCACCACAAGGGACAAAAGGTTTTTCAAGATTAACTTCTGGTACAAGTGTAAACGACACAATTGGTTTGCATTTTGTAGCAGATGCGGAGTTATAAAATGATTATTGAAAATACAAAATGGCAAGTTCCAAAAAATGATGATGGAACAATAGTTCTAAATTCTGAGCCAGAAGGAATAATTGCAACCATAGATGGAATTATTTGCTCGATCCCTCTAGACCCTGCTAACCGCCACTACGCCGCCATTATGGAAATGGTAGATGCAGGTGAACTTACTATTGCTGAGGCTGATGCATGAGTTACATAGGTAAAGAACCTCAATACACAGATTTTCTATCGAAGTTCTTTAACGGAGACGGGACGGCTATGACCGTCACGCTAGATGCTTCCCCACCTAACGAAGCGGCACTACTTGTATTTATCGACGGCGTAAGACAAGACACATCTGCCTACACCGTATCTGGTTACAGTCTTACTTTTACTGGCGCAGTTCCCAGCGGAACTAACAACGTACAAGTAGTTCACTTAGGCATTGCACAAGATACACAAGTGCCTGTAGATGATTCTGTTAGCACTGCAAAGATTCAAGATGATGCGGTTAC
>Ga0255759_10000346_pt1 | contig 41474 bp, 39 predicted proteins | sample 101ome_20_FD_179959 | JGI IMG/M metagenome (GOLD analysis project Ga0255759, IMG submission 179959) | Coastal salt marsh microbial communities from the Groves Creek Marsh, Skidaway Island, Georgia - 101404AT metaG (version 2) | ecosystem: Environmental > Aquatic > Marine > Intertidal zone >... | reverse complement strand
CATCAAATGCATCAACCTCAAATGGTTCAACAACCTCAAATGGTTCAACCTCAAATGGTTCAACAACCTCAAATGGTTCAACCTCAAATGGTTCAACCAAGAATTGTTCAACAATCAATTCAACAACCAGTATTTCGCTATGATCCAGTAGAATATATTCATCACACAAATGTAAAACAACCAGTTCAAAATACAAGAGATATTGGTAATTTGATAGATAATACTTTAGGAGAACACCTTGATGATTCAGAAATCAAGATGCTAAAATCAAAAATAAATGACTTGGAGAATGAACTAACAAATGTTATTCAAAAGAAAGTAAGGAAGTGTTGCATTGCTTTATAATTTGTAATGAAAATACTCTAATATTTTAATTGCCTTTTCATTACCAATTTTTTCCAATTTTGATAAAAGTTTTATTTTATCTGAACTGTTATTTAATGCAGAGAACAAATCGTGTAGCGATGGATACGTATTCGCAATAATTCTGGCAATATTTATTGAAATTGATGGTATTTGTGATAATTGCATTAAATAACAGGTTTCTGGAGTTATGTTTTTTATTTTTTTCATTTTGACATTATCCATATAATCTCCTTTTTTCTTAACAAATTTTTCAGGTTTATCAACCATTTTAGTACATAATGTTAATATAAATGTAGCTGTTTCTTCTACATCATTTGTAAATACTAAATGTATATTATCTCGAAAAATTGAATACAAATATATAGAAGATAATAAATCTTTTTTGAATTGTCGGGTAGATAGGATATTATCCCCTTCGATGATATATGTTATATGTGAACCAGATGAAAGTAATCTGTATTTTTGTTCTTGATATCTACCATCTTTTACAGATGCTAATAAATCAGAAACTGTTTTTCTTTCGAAAATATATTTCGTGTTACAAGATATAATAATATCTCCAATATCAAGTTGTTTTTTTTCAATACTTATGTAATCTTTATAAATATCAAGATCTCTCTCTATAATAGTATTGAATAAAGATGATTCTCTGCTGTCAATTGTTAATTCTATCATTTGATATATATATGACGAATATCTTATATATTAATATTTTTTAATTCAAAACTGGAATTTGGTCGAAATAAAGATTGTCGGAGTCTTACCATATTGTCATCATCAATAAACGGATTCGAAATGATTTCTTGAAAAGAAGTCTTATTTTTTTTAACAATATGTTTATTCAACCATCTTATTTGAAAAAGAATTGAAAACATTCCACATTCTGTATTTTTAAATTGATGTTTTTTATTGTTTGTTATAATATTGAATTTTTTACGAGGGTACATAGTTTCACATTGGATTTGAATAGAGTTCATAAAGTCTCTTAAATATATAGGAATTTCTTTTTGACCCGAACTATCATAATAATAAGCACCGTATGTAGGTAGTTTTGGATTAATAACAATAAAAGTGGATGTCCAATGTGAACCAGGTTCATCATGTTTATCAAGATTTGTAACGAATCCAATGAATGAATGTTTTTTAGATAATTGTTTTATATCAATAGTACAAAATTTACTATACATACATGTTCCATTAGAATCACTCATTGAAAAATCAATTGGAAAAACACCAAGTAAGTTGTATTTAAATTTAGGATCGTTTTTATACTGTATCAAAACGTTTTGAATTTCAAAGTTTGAAAGCCATGTTCTGGGATTTCTGTACCAACTAGCAGGTCGTTCTGGAATTAATTCAATATTTTCATATTTTTTAATATCTTTTATAACTTTCGTGCTGGTATTCAGTTTTCTAATGATATAAGGCCAGTGCCAATATTGATCTTGAACCTTATATTTCTTCATTTTTTGTTTCAAAGATTTATATATATTTTTGTCAATAATAATCTTATCATTCTTATCTGACGTGGATTTATTATAATATAACGCAAGTTTTTTCAAAAAAATATCAGAAAAATGTTTTTTGAATTTTTCATTACTGGGAGAGGTGTACATATCGAAACGTTTTGTACCTAATCAATTATAATATTATATATAATATGAAAATGAAAAAATGATTTTTATATAAAATATTTTTAATATACATATTTTAAGATAAATACCTGAAGTTATGGGGGTAAGGGATGATCTCAATTCGTTTATCAACAAATTCAAAGTTGACAAAGGAATTCCTTTTACTAACACCAGTTTAGGATACCCGAAAGCATCGTATTCAATACCAGATGAACATTATGATAAATTTATTGATCTATATGGGATGGCACTTATAAACGGTATTGATCTTCATTTTACAGAAAAACCAAAGGATCCAAGTCCTATTAGAGTGGATTTGGATTTTAGATTTCCACTAGATGAAACATCCTATATTGTCGATGAATTATCTGGAAAAAAAATAATAAAAAGGGTATATAATAGAGATCATGTTCATAACATAATTGATAAATATTTTCATATAATAAATAAAATAATCGATATAAATCCAGAAGAGAATATAGCATATGTAATGGAAAAACAACATCCAAGTGAAAACCGAAATAAAATCAAAGACGGTATTCATATTGTATTTCCCAACATCATAGTTTCGAATAATGTACAACACTTTATTCGTAAAAAGATTCTTGATATTGGCAAAGAGGTATTTGGTGATTTACCCATATGTAATGATTATCAATCAATTGTGGACAAAGCGATTATAGACGTGAATTGCTGGCTTATGTATGGTAGTAAGAAAATCGAAACAAATTCTTATAGAGTATCTGAAATTTATAAATTTGAAAAAAATGAGACAGTTCTTGATAAATCCAATATTGTAGCATCACGTGAAATTGAATTTATTAAATTATTTTCAATGAGAAAAAGCGTTGACCATAGTACAAAAATCAAAGAAGAGTGTATTGCAGAGATAGAAGAGTATACAAAACACGTATTGCCATCAATTGATAATAAATATAAAAACAAACTTCATAACAATATTTTTGCAAAATCTTTGAATATTAATAAAAATTTTACTTCAAATGATGAACTAGTTATTATAAAAAGAATTGTAACAGAATGTTTATCATATTCACGTTCTGAACAATACGATGATTGGATTAATTTGGGATGGGTTTTAAGAAATATAGATTATCGTCTTCTTGATACATGGATTGAATTTTCAAAAATAGGAAGTTCTTATATTGAAGGTGAATGTCAAAAACTATGGAACAAGATGCGAAAAGATAATATGGGTATTGGTACTTTAAAATGGTGGGCTCAACAAGACAATGAAGAAAAATATCATTCTATAATGAATGATTCTGTTATACCATTAGTAGATTTATGTATCAGAAGTGATGGTGCACATTATGATATTGCTAAAGTAGTTCAGGCAATATATAAAGATGAAATCAAAACTATCAACAAAACATTATGGTACCATTATGATAAAGATAAACATCGATGGAAAATCACAACAGAAGGTTCGATATTGCGTATTATTTTAAGCACAGATATTTGTAAAAAATTTATCGAAAGAGCTCATTATTGGAACGGACAGTGTTATGCTCTTGAAGATCCAGAACAAAAAGATCTCAATTCTGAGAAAGCTAAAAAGTGTTTAAAAATCGCACAACAGCTAAAAAATGCATCATTCAAAGATAATATTATGCGTGAATTAAGATGTCTATTTATGGATGAAAAATTCGATGAATTATTGGATAGTAGATCTCATTTGATTGGATTCACAAATGGTGTTTATGATTTGAAAATGCATATATTCAGAGAAGGTATGCCTGACGATTATATATTTCATTCTACAAAACTCAACTATATTGCTTACAACCCGGATATACCAGAATATAATGAAATTGATGAGTTTTTCGGGAAACTATTCACAATAAATAGTGTCAAGAATTATGTTCTGGATATCTTATCATGTATTATTGATGGAAGTATTGCTCAAGAAAGATTCTATATTTTCACAGGACAGGGTAGTAATGGTAAATCGAGAGTATTGGATTTAATTCAAAAAGCAGTAGGTGATTACTATTGTATAATGCCGATTGCACTTCTTACACAAAAACGAGCTGCATCGAATAGTGCTCAAAGTGAATTGGAGAGGACTAAAGGTAGACGTTTTGCAGTAATGCAAGAACCGAGTGAACAAGATAAAATTAATATAGGTTTTATGAAAGAACTTTCGGGTAATGATCGTATTATTACAAGAGGTCTGTATAAAGAACCAACTGAATTCAAACCACAATTTAAAATGATATTAACTTGCAATGAATTACCCGAAGTACCGAGTGATGATGGTGGAACATGGAGAAGAATTCGTGTAGTAGAATTTACATCAAGATTTTGTGAAAATCCTCAAAAAAGTAATGAATTTGCAATGGATCTTGAATTATCAGATAAATTCGATAGATGGGCTGAACCATTCTTGAGTATGTTGATAGAAAGACATAAAGGAATTAATCCAAATTGTATTCCAGAACCGATGGAAGTTAGAATAGCAACAGAAAGTTATAAGAATAATAATGATGTTATTGGCCAATTCATATCTGAAAAAATTGTTATCGATAATGAAAATGTTGATAATAAAATTGGTATTGCGAATCTTTACAATTATTTCAGACATTGGTGTATGGACAATGTTCCTAAAAATAAGAAACGACCTGATAGAAATCAATTGAAAGCATATTTCGAAAAAATGCTTGGAGCTTATCCGATTGATAATAAAGGTTGGAGGGGTATTCAATATAAACATGATGATGAAGAAAATGAATAAAAATAAAAAAAAATGATGTTTATTTTATTAGAGATAATATATGTCAGTTTATATTGATAAAAATGAATTAACAAATTTATATAAAAAAATAAATAATCTTGAACAACAAATATCTCAAGAGAGAGAAGAACATAAGGAAATTTATAATCGTATGAGGAAAAATCTTATGTATGCTTATACACAAAACAGTAATAATAAAAACGATAATGAATTCTTGATATATCATATCAAACAAGAAAATACAAGACTTAGACATGAAAATGAAAATCTTAAGAAAAACTAAGTCTAAAAATTAAGGCTTAAAACATTGAGTAGATTGCAAAAACAAATCTGATCCTCCTTTTTGACTCTTCATTTTTTTCAATCTATATACAAGATTATCAAATAGCTGAATCATTGTGTATCTTGTTTTCGGATTTTTATCTCTGCATCTTTGTATTAAATAACTTAAAAATCTATTATCATCGTATTTTAAGTTTGTTATTTTATTTTTTAATTTTTCTAAAATGAATGATATTGCATAAACATCACCTTTTAATGCAATTTCTTTAGTAAATACTTCGTAAAACTGTTTATTTTTGTTTTCTACAAAAAATGTTTTTAAATCATTTGAAACATTGTTTCTTTCCAGAATATAGTTCGTATATTTTTCAAAAGCATCAGCATCTCGCAAATGTATATTATTATCAATATATTTCGCAGCTATTCTAAATTCATCTGGATAATAATCATGATTTTTTAAATTATATTCACCGTTAAATAATTCACTTGCTTTTATCATTAATCCATAATCTATCAAAGAAATTTTATTCTTTTTGATTAAAACATTATCACTTTTTATATCCCAATGTACATATCCTATTTTTGATAATAAAACCATTCCTTTGATGAACTTTGTAAATACATTTAGAAATTGTTTATATTCTAAATCAAAATTATGAGTTAAATCAACTCCACCATATTCATATGCAATTTGGTAATAATTAAAATTGTTATTAAGTTTTAGACACGATCTCAGCTTTTCATTACATTTAAGTATATCTTTTGAAATTTTGGAAGCACTTGTCATTTTCACAGTGAAAGTACTCTTTGGATCAATTTTGTTTATAAATTTTGATATTTTAAGTTCTCTAACAAAATCTTTTTCTCTCTTGAAAATCTTACCAATTGTGTTATTGTTTGTTTTTGAAAACATTTTATTTATATATATATCAATATGTGGATTGTTTTCAATTGCAGGTTTAACAACACATCCATATACACCATTTCCTAAAAATTTGAAATTTGGACATTTGATTAATTTTGAATAAGATTCATTTCCTTTTCGTTTGCATCTTTTTTTTTTCAAATTGTAATATTGATTATTTTTACAAATTGACTTACATTTACTATCATTCCATTTACATCTTTGAGATTTTAAACACGATGCCTTATTTTTAACACTACAACTTTTCATGTAAATTGTACTACTTTATATATATAAAAAATAAATTTACTATGTAGTAAAGATGAAATATGATATTATAATTATCGGAGGTGGTCCATCTGGACTATCAATGTCTCATTATTGTTCAAAGTTGGGTTTAAAAATACTTGTAATTGAAAAAGGTGAAAACATTGGTGGATGTCATACTGTTTATAGAATGAATAATCTTTTTTCAGAACATTCGCCTCGAGTTTATTCTTCCGCATATCTGAATTTTAAAAATATTTTAAAAGATATTGGATTAAGTTTTGAATCATCATTTACAGTTTTGAAACATCAGTCTTTTGATCTTATGAAAGAGTCTGTTTTCAAGGTTTTTTCAATTACGGAAATATTACAATTGTCTATTGATATATTAACTTATTTAGTGTATTCAGATCATGGATTGAATATAACTGTTTCTGATTATTATCATGGTTTTTCAAAAGAATCAAGAAAGGTTATTGATACTATTTGTAGAATGACAGACGGATGTACATCTGATACAATATCATTAAATACATTTTTGAAATACATAGATCACCAAATGTTATATCAGTTATATGTTCCTAATAAACCAAATGATGAATATTTATTACCAAAATGGAAAAAATATCTTGAAAAAAACAATGTTACATTTTTGACATCTTCTTTTGTTGAAAAATTTGAATATACAGATAATAAAATATATTCTTGTCATGTAAATACGGATGGTGTGATTAAAACATTTTATGCAAATAAATTCATCATTGCTGTACCTCCAAAAAACATTGTTACTCTTTTAAAAAAAACAAATATTGTAAATGCTTTTGGAAATATAGAGGAATTAGAGAAACACGCCATTGATACCGAATATATAAATTACATAACTATGACATTTCATTGGGATAGTGTTTTAAATATTGCGGACGAATACATATTTCCATCAAGTGAATGGGGAATATTTAACAAAGTAATGAGTAAATATATGACTTTTAAAGAAAAATCATCCAAAACAGTTATCAGTGTTGCTATTTCTTTACCTCAAAACAAAAGTTCTACTTTAAATAAAACTGCCTATCAATGTTCGAGAGATGAATTAATACATGAGGTATACAATCAAATGAAAAAAGAGATGCCTGAATTAACAAACGATTACATTGCAATTCTGGAACCAGGTACTATATGGAATAAAGAAAAACAAATATGGTCAATGAATGGAACTGGGTACGTTTCAAATATTAATACATTTCCTATAGATTTTCATAGTTCAATTTTCAATAATTTATATAATTTAGGCACACATAATGGAAAAAGTTATTATAAACCTACAACATTCGAGTCTGCTGTTTCAAATGCAAATGTCTTGAGTAGAAAACTTTTCCCTGAACTTGAAAAACAAATCCGATTTCGAAAAATTATTACATTGCGAATGGTGTTTATTTGGATATGTATTTTTATCTTTGTTATATATGTTTATTTAATCATATCGTCATTCTATAAGTATATGAATCATCTGGAATAATGATTTTGGTTCGATACTATGATGTGCCACCAATGGAGATTAACCTATCCAAGCACATGTCTGGCATCTCTGTGGAAAGATTGAATGGGAGACAATGAAGATGTTTTTTGTTTTAATTTGTATTTTAAGTGACTTTTTGTGAAAAAAAGAGTTCATTTTTAATAATTTTTACATACATTTATTTAATTAAAACCTTTCAAAAAGAGTACATTTCACTAAATATTCTAAAATTTTATAAAGTTGTATAATTATTTTCAAAAAGTTATGAACATGTACTCAAAATTATAATATTCCTTAAGCCCCTAAAAAAAGCACATTCTTTTACATATTTTAGAATTTTATAAAGTTGTATAATTATTTTCCTTCTTTTTGGTCAGGGCAAGTCCTCAAAACGTTTGTTCTGATTTTTTTCAATTTTTGGGAAAAAATGAGTCTTTTCTTCAAAAGAACCCTTATCACATATAACGATGTTCTACACGATGACCAATGTCGCTCTCTCTAAGCTCTTTAAGGATGCTGTTGACCCTGATGCTAACGAGATCAGCCGCTTCAAGACCAAGTATAGTGAGATGGTGAAGGATGGCAAGCTTGGGAAGGCCAAGATGGCAAGTCCTCATAATAAAGAAGATGAGGATGGTAATGCCATCTTGGAGTTCATCTACGATTATGTTGATGGTATGTCAGCGGATCAGAGAGACAACGTAATCAATACGTACGGTGCTGGTAATGCGATATCCCTGTTCTGTGATTGGCAGAAGAAGAGCATCTGCGATAAGGAAGTGGCTCATATGATTGATGATGAGCTCAAGCTTTATGAAGAAGACCCGGTCAATATGGGTCTTCTGAGAGAGACTGTCACTGTCATCCTCCAAGACTCGATCGGCCTCTGGATGGACTGGAAATACGAATGAACTGTCAAAGATGAAGTCAAGTAGATGTAAGAAGCGACAATGAAAACAATGATAAAACTAAAAAATAAAAAAGAATCCAATTTTGGATTTTTTCATTTGTTCTGATTTTTTCAATACCGCTATCGCCACTATCGCATCCCCGTGTCCACAGACACTATAAAGTTTGAGAAGATAAATACCAATATCAGATTAGGGATATGGTGTTATTGATTTCACCAAGGCAAGTGTCCTCATTGATGATAAGGTAGATGAGGTGAATAGCTGGATTGTTGATTACGTCGATAACCTTTCCTTAAGTCCCTAAAATGAGTACATTCCTTAACATATTTTAAAATTTTATAAACATATTTTATTTTTTAGAAAAAGTTATGAACATGTACTCAAAATTACAAGATTCCTTAAGCCCCTAAAATGAGTACATTCCTTAACATATTTTAAAATTTTATAAACTTATTTTATTTTTTAGAAAAAGTTATGAACATGTACTCAAAATTACAAGATTCCTTAAGCCCCTAAAATGAGTACATTCCTTAACATATTTTAAAATTTTATGAACATATTTTATTTTTTAGAAAAAGTTATGAACATGTACTCAAAATTATAGACCCTAAATACTAACCATCTAATTTTTGTATATTATACAAATAATAAAAAATGATTTTGAAACAAAATATAATAGCATCGATGTCCATAATGTTCAATAAACTAAACACATCATATATCTATTTCACACAGGCTGGATTTTATGAACAATATTTAAAGGTAAGGAATATTATTCTTGAAAATAAATATCATTGTAATATATTTTTATCAAAGACAGATATTAATGAAAAATATGAAAGAAAATATTCAAACGATGATATTGAAGCAAATATGAACGAAGTTGTGAACATATTAAATATGAAAAAAAATGAAAATAATGAGGAAGGTTTTGAAATTATTGAAAATTTTGATGAATGCGAAGATCATGATTTTCAATATGTTTAATATTATATATTGAAAAAATGATTTACTATCATCATATATGAATACATGATATTTGAAAAACTAATATACAATATTGAATCATTAAATAATTGTCTGAATTTAGAAGAAGATATATTACCAGATTATGAAAAACACATGTTTCAAATAAATAATAATGATAATGAAAATAATGAAATCAGTAAATTCGTTAATCAATTTCAAATTTTTCAATATAACAATAACATTGGAATAATAAATGAAAATCTGGATCCAAATAAATGGATCGAGGTTGATTCTTTCATTTTTGTATACATTTACAGACTTTCGTGTGAAAATAAAATAAAAAACGTAATATTTGATTATGGTATTGCAAAAAGTATTGCAAGATTGTTTGAATTTTATAAAAACGATCTTTGTATAGAATTTCTTCAAAATGATTCTGATATATTAGAATATATATCAAAGCAATCGAGTAATGTTATCAACACAGATATGGCTCTATCTATTTTAAGAGAATCAATAGGATTTGTTTCTTATAATAAACTTTCATAATGTATCTTCTCTATATAATCATTTTTCTTGAAATACATATAAATTTGTTATTAAATATTCGATAATAGTAAGATAAACATGTCAATACAAAGTCAAATGATCCAGAACTTAACCATAGAACAATGTCAACATTGGATTGATACAAATGGTACAATAAATCCAGCAACAAATAGAATAATGGATCCGAATTTGTTGGCACCAAACTCTTTAAATGCAAGGATTGCAAATAAATGTGCTGAATTTGGTATGATACGAAATGGAAATCCCTATAATCCTTCAATAAATATTCGTAGAAGATCTTCCAATAATTCTCGAATTAGATCTTCAAACAATGTTCGACAAAATAGTAATAACAATACTATTTCAAATTCTCAATCTCGACGTCAAAGTAACTCGATTTATAAAGATTCAAATGGTAACATACATATTGTTAAAAATGTTTCTTTCAAATACTCTGAACTAAAAATATGGTGGAATAATGGTGTTATGGAAAAAAATAATAATATTCATTACAAAAATCCCAAAACTAAAAAGAATATAAAGGAAAACTATGGGTTATACAATAGATTATTACAACAAGCGGACGCAGTATGTCTGATACCAATTAATATTGATTCTCTATACGAAGATGGATATATTTCAAAGGAATCATTTGAAATATTGACTGATATAAGAGAAGAAATTGAGGAAAATGATTGGAATATTGAACAAATGAAAATAGAGCACAATTGGATGAATAAAAGTTTTCCAGAGAAATATATAACAAATCACAAATTTTTGAAATATCTTTTTCGTTTTAATTCAAAATCAAGAATACCTGCGGTTTTTAAAAGGGATAATCTTGAGGAAATAGATAGTATTGATAAACAATCTGTTACAAGTAAAAGTGTTGAAAATATAAATGATATTGATATCACGTGTGTACAACGTGTTACAAATCTTCATGACAAATATAAAGGATTTAAAAATAAGATGATTCGTATTTGTGATCAATATACCAAACAGATTACAATGATGACCGAAACAGAAATTCAACAAATGATATCAATATACAATAGTGGACCACAACATGATGAAAAACAAAAAATCAAAAGAATAATTGGACAATCTCCTTTATTAGCATTATTTCAACAATTTTATTATTTAAGAGGAGATCCAGAATTTCTCAATGTATCTAAAGAAAATATATATATACGAAACTATATTTTAAACAATGATGGAACTTTGAAACTTGATTCAGGACAAGACGAAGGAGGTCTTACAAATCAAATGATGAGTGATATTGCACAAGAGATGTTTGATATAAAAGTCTTCATCAAACAAAGTGATGAATCAACAAAATATACTTTCAATCCAAAGTTCGAATTTACAGAAGAACATATAAAGTTTATCCAAAAGATGAAAGAAACATTTTATGATCAAAAAAGACTAATTCAGGATATAAAAAATGGTAAAATCTATATTATTTTTTATGAATTTATTGGAAGACTTCTATGTTTCTTTTTACAAAATTCATTTAAATTACCACATCGTTTGACAACCTATATTCTCAATATTTTCAAATTCAAACAAAATACAATAAAAAATCATGAACATGTATTATATGCCATGAATGATATCCCAGATTTGTTTCAATCTATTTTGAACTTAATGAAAGAAGATCCATCGTCTATCGAAGATATTGGTATGGAATATAATGATATATATAAAATACAATTCGATAAAGAAAGTGGTGATTTGATAACATCTGAAAATGTTGAACAATATATCATTGACTTCGCAAAACATGTCAATTCAAACAATATTTTAAGAATTGACGAAGGAGGTACGAATAATGTCAAATATATGTATATTAAGTTTTCACAAGGTATTGATGATAAATTTAGAAAGGTTTTTCAATATAGAAACCTTTCTCATAATATTATTGACAAAATGTTGACAACAGAAGAAATAACAACAGAACTGTTACATAAGTTATATGATAATATATTTGAAAATATAGAGAATCAAAATGTAGAAGATGTAACAATGAATCATCTTCATGATTATCGTTCGTATATTAAAAATGTTTTGTTTAATAAACGATATGATAATGAAAAACTTTTTGCATCAGAAGATGATCATACCACTTTTATTAAGAAACTTCTACAATTTTGGACAGGTCTGAACTATTACAAACATGACATCAAATATATAATTGAAATAAGTAATGCAACGTCAGGTTATCCTGTATCACATACCTGTTTTAATACAATCGACATGCCTCGATACAACAACGAACAGACATTTTGGAATAAATTAAAAGAAGCTGTTGAATCGTCATTTAACACTTTTCAAATAGCAGGTGGTGCTATTAAAAAGAAAAAATCAAAAAAATCAATTTCAAAACGCTAAACATTATAGATAGGATTTTATATCATTAAAACCGAGATATCCAGAAAATGCAGATTGGACTCCAAAGATTCTATGAAATATTGTTCCAATCATTACAAACATGACATAGATCAAAAAAGCTGAAACGGCATATTGTATATTACTTCTTTTTTCTTTTTGTTTCATTTCAAGAGGATAGAACCATAGGAGAGAATGAACAATCATTGAAAATATAAAAACAATGCTTAAATCAAATATAGCCATATTCAAAAACTTATGTTTCCTTAAATTATTTATTGATATCATATTTTATAACAATTTTTTAATATCAATCTTATTTTATAAAAATGTATTATTATAGTAAGATATTATGCCGCCTTCAAGTCAAACGAATACTCAAACTAATCAACGTACTTCTCATAATAGTCTGAATTCCCAATCACAACAATCTTCTAATTTTATGAGAAGACAAAGTAACACAGTATATAAAGATAAAAATGAAAACATAAAAATTAATAAGAACACTTCTTTTAAACTCTCTGAACTTGATAAATGGTGGAATGATGGTGTTATGGCAAAAAATGATGAAATCCATTACAAAAATCCCAAAACTAAAAGAAATTTAAATGAAAACACACCGATATACAATAGATTACTACAACAAGCTGACGCAGTATGTCTTATCCCTATCAATATAGAATTTTTATACGATATTGGATATATTTCAAAAGAATCCTTTGAAATATTGAATCTTTTAAGGGAAGAAATTGAAGAAAATGATTGGAATATACAAGATATGAGAAAAGAACATGACTGGGAAATGAAAACCTTCCTAGAACGAACAACATTAGATCGTAAATTCATGAAATATCTTTTCAGATTCAATTCAAAGAGTAGAAATCCAAATCATTATTATAGGCATAATCTTGTCGAAATAGATAGCATCAATAAAAAATCTGTTTCAAGTAAAAGTGTTGAAAATACAAATGATATTGATGTTGCTTGTATCCAACAAGTTACAGATATTAATAAACAATACAAAGGATTCAAAAATAAGATGATTCGTATTTGTGATCAATATAAGAAACAAATTACAATGATGAAGGATGGAGAAATTAAAAAAATGTTACAAACTTACTTTGCATTTGAAGAATATCGAATGCAACACATTCAAGTAATAACAGGATACCCGTCTATATTATCATTATTTCGAACATTTTACTTCGCAGGAAATGATCCAGATTTTCTAAATGTCCCAAAAAATAATATACAGATTAAAAATTTCATTTTAAATGATAATGGCACTTTGGAACTTGATTCCGGACAAGATATGGGAGGTGTTACAAATCAAACGATGAGTGATGCGGCACAATTTTTGTTTGATTACAAAGTTTTCATAAAGCAAAATGAAGATTCAATGAAATACACATTTAACCCAAAGTTCAAATTTGAAGAAGAACATATAGATTTTATTGGTATTGAAAACGATGATATATATCACTTTTTTTACGAGTTTGTTGGAAGACTTCTATCTTTCTTTTTACAAAACTCATTCAAATTGCCACATCACTTATCGTCTTTTATTTTGAATTGCTTCAAATTTAAACCAAATAAAATCAAAAATCATGAACATGTCTTATATGCTATGAATGACCTTCCTGATGTTTCTCAATCTATTCTAAATCTGATGAAAGAAGAACCATCGTCAATCAAAGATCTTGATATGGAATATAACGACTTGTATAAAATACAATTTGATAAAGAACATGGCGATTTGATAACATCTGAAAACATTGAACAATATTTTATAGACTTCGCTAGACATGTGAATTCCAACAATATTCTACGTGTTGATCAAGGTGGTGTTGATGATGTAAGTTTCATATATGAAAACTTTTCAAAAGGCATTGATAATGAATTCAGAAAAGTATTTCAATATAGAAACATTTCCCATAGCATTATTGACAAAATGATGACAACAGAAGAGATAACAACAGAATTGTTACATAAGATATATGATAATATACATGATTCTATGGATGTTGCAATTACTGATCAAGATGATGAAATGAATTATCTACGTAATTATCGTTTGTATATGAAAAATATATTATTTAATAAAAAACACGATGGGAACAAACTCTTTTCATCAGACGATGACCATATCAGTTTTGTAAAGAAACTTTTGCAGTTTTGGACAGGTCTAAACTATTTCAAACCAGAAATCAGTTATACAATTAAAATATACAACAAAATAAATACAAATAGTTTACCCGAATCACATACGTGTTTCAATAGAATTGACATCCCAATATATCAAGATGAAACAACATTTTGGAAAAAACTAAAAGAAGCTGTCGAATCTTCTTTTAATACCTTTCAATTTGCAGGCGGTGCTAAAAAAGTTAAAAAATCCAAAAATGGTCGTAAATAAATTGTCAATGATACTGACACTGATTATTTTTTATACTATTATAATATAATATAGTAAGAAAGCTAAATCACCAAAAGCATCTCAACCCGTTGCTACTAAATCACCAAAAGAATTTCAAGCAGTTGCTGCTACAAAACAATCGAATGAATCTCTACAAGTCGGGAAAAATGAAGGTAACGTTTTTCAAGGACCAAAAGGTGGGACGTATTCTATTCGTATTGTGAATGGAAAAGAAGTTAAAAAATATCTCAAGAAATCATAGTGCGTTTAATTTTTAAAATGTTGTATTTATATAGAAAAGTAAATAATGAAAGGCGGAGTAATACCAAGACAAAAGATCCCAAACTCCAAAATGTTGTTTTTTGATCAATTTCTACGTAAAAATAAATTAGCTAAACCTGTTGTACATAATCCAATTAAACCATTGTCAGCTGATAATAAAATGGAAGATGATATGGAAGATGATATATCTGGGCGTTTTGGTAAATTAACAATGAAGGCACAAAGCGCACCTCAGCCTAAAAAAGCAACTGCAAGCGCACCTCAGCCTAAAAAAGCAACCGCAAGTGCAATATCTAAACGCCCTCAATTAAAACCAAACTCAGCTCAAGTACGACCACAGAAAATGAAAGTAGATAAGCCTGCTAAGACTACCGATGATATGTTATCAGGACTTCTCAGTAGTTTTTCAGTTTCTCAAAGTTCAAAAAAAAAACAACGTAGTGCAATAAGTAAAACTAAAAGAAGAATTGACCAAGAACGTCGTGAACAAGTAGAACAAAACTATGTGAATAGTGGAGTAAGAAGAAGTTCACGTAGTCGTAACCAGCCTTCAAAATTACGCCCATCTACAACTGGTAAATCGCATAAAAGTAAATAGATTTCATATAGAATGAGATATCTTCATTATTTTTTCAAAGTTTATTTTTTGAATATCTTGACTTTAATATAATAAAAAATGATATAAACTATTTATAAGAGGATAGTTATATAATATAAATGACTACCAAAAAGAAAGTTCAGTTTGATGATTATCAAAAAACAATGGTCAATTTAGATAAGACAAAAATATCAAAACCTATAATGACGAAATATGAGTTTAATCAAGTCATAAGTCTTCGTACAAACCAGCTTTCATTGGGAGGAGAACCCTTTATAAAAAATGAAGGGGATATACGTACAAATATGGATTTTCGAAGAATTGCTTTAGAAGAAATGAAACAAGGAAAATTACCTTATATAGTCAAAAGACAATTACCTAATGGCAAAAATGAGTATTATAGATTGAAAGATCTTGATATTATAGCTGTTCAACATATGATGCGTTAAAAAAATAAAAGTATTCTTTAGAATGAAATACTATATTATTATTGCAATATTATTATTATTAATTACAAGTATTTACGCTATAACGTCAATTCAGAAAAGTCCAAAACATGATATATTTTTTTTAAACAAACAAGAAATATCAAAGTTTTTACAAAATGATGAAGACAAATATGTTTATAATTTAAGTGAAATTGATCTATATGCAAGAAAAGTTTCATCTTCGAAAGAATATATAAATATTATCAAAAACTGTGGAGTAGATTTGAGTAAACAGGAGAAAGAAAAACTAATTATATGTTGTAAAAAAGCAGATGAATTTTTGAAAACCCATATATATCATAATTTTTCATGCGAACCAATATCAAGAATCAAATGGAAAATTGGATGTACAAAAAATTATAAAGAGTACGAATACGAGGATGGATTTCCTCATACCAGAGGTGACGTCATTTTTTTATCCAATCGAAATATCAATAAATATATAGCAATGTCTGAAGATAATGAAAATCTGATAAATACATTAATTCATGAAAAAATTCATGTTTATCAAAAACAACATCCAGGTGACATGATAAAGTTACTTGATAACATAGGTTATACGATATGTAATATTAAAGTTGATAGGATGAGATCAAATCCAGATACCAATAAAATAATTTATATGGATCCAGTAAGTAAAGAATGTATGTTTTTTTCATATTCATCCAATACACCTAAAAACTTAAGCGATGTTATACAATCAGATTATACAAAAGAACATCCTTATGAAAAAATGGCATACGAAATAGCAAAATCTTATGTAGATATGAATATGCGTAAATATAAGTATATTTAAATATGATTGTTAAATAAAATGGATAACTTAATAGAACAAATATTAGGACAGTGTCCAGAAAACACTACAAAAAGTGATGTGGACAGTTTAATAAAAAAACATAATTCAAATGTTGTTAATATTTTAACAGAAGTATGGGAAATTAAAGAACAGCAAAAACAAAAACAAGAAAACAAACACGATTGGGAAAAAATCAGAGAGATTTGTAATTCATATGAAGAAGAAATGGAAAATTTTATGAACACAAAAAAGACTTAAAGCTGTTTCTTGATAATAAAATACAAATATGAATAACGAAGAATTTATTTTCAATATAAAGACTGTTCAGGCACCAATTTTTAAACAGGTAGTAGATGCATTAAAAGATATATTAACAGATGTGAATCTTGAAATAGATAGTACTGGTATAAAAATTGTTGCAATGGACAATACAAATATCGTACTAATCCATTTAAAAATGAATTCAGATCAATTTGAAGAATTCTTTTGCGAAAAAAAGACACATGTGGGAATTTGTATGTTGAAATTTCACATGTTAATAAAAACAATAAATACAAATGATCTTCTTGTTTTATACATGAAAAAGAATGATCCTGGAAACTTAGGTATAAAGATAATGAATAATGAAAAGAATGTAGAAACAAATTATAAATTAGCAACATTGGATATAGATGTATTGAATATAGAAATACCCCCAGTTGACTTTCATACAATTATCACAATGCCTTCTACATATCTCCAAAAAATTATAAGAGATATGCATAATCTTGCTGAATATATTGAAATAAGAAATATAGAAAATCAATTGTTCTTGAGTTGCAAAGGAGACTTTTGTTCTCAAGAAACAATATTGGGAACAGAAAAATCAAATAATATTACAATAAATAAAACAAATGATTTGGAATCTCGTGAAATTATACAAGGTATTTTCAGTTTGAAATATTTATCAATTTTTACAAAATGCACAAATCTTTGTTCAAATGTCGAAGTTTACCTAAAAAATTCTTATCCAATTATTTTAAAATATAGTATAGCATCGCTTGGTGAAATTAAATTGTGTTTATCACAACAAGAGTTTTAAGTCATTTTTTTGTAAGTTTTAAAATGTTTTTTTGTCAAATAATTTACCATTTTTGAAACATAAGTATCTTGAATAACGTTCAAAGCATCTGCAAATAATTTATTAATATACGGTATGATACATTCTTGAACTAATTCTGATCCCAATAATGTTTCCGACATCTTTATAATGCTTTCATTAATTTGCAATGATTCATCTTCATATATATTATGTAGAATATTATTATTGTCTGTATTCAAAATCAGATCATCGTCAATTATTGTATCAACATTTACAAATCTTTTGATTGTTTGTATTGTTATCTTACTGGAATCGTTTTTATTAATTGTCATTTTCACATAAAGAATTAATTTTGCAGAACCAACAATTTTATAAATGATATCTGGTTTCGTTAATATAGATGTGTATTTTAATATTAAACATTCTTCATTATATTTTATAACATCGTGTGTTGTTGAAAAAATTACATCTATATGTCCGAGATGTTTTTCAAGAATATTTGACATTTCATCAGGTATTTGAATATGTTTTAACTCCTCAATATCATCTAATTCCTTCACATTATAAAGTCTGTCAAACACCATTCTTTTACCATCATTATATTTTTTGATACTTTCCTTATCTTTCATTGAAAAAAGATTCTTTATGAAAGTTTTGGAACATACATTTTGATACAAAGTATCCAATGAAGTTTCAACTATAATAGACATAAAAATAATTCTTGAATATTTCTTATATGTTTTACGAGTCATTATAATGATTTTTGTACAACATTGTTGAAAACTTAGGAACGCAAATGTTGTAATTTTCACTTGATGAATATTTATTATCTCTTAACCATAATCTTATTATATGATAATTTCTTTTAGGACATATCGATATACCATTTATATTCATAGAAAAATCTTTATTCTTTCCCATCGTTTCGCCAAGACATTTACAACATGTTTCGAATAGTTTTTCCTTCATTTCTGTCTTAGGTATTTTAAATGAAATACATCCTCCGTTTTTATTATTTTCATCTTCCCATCTTGGTGTTATGTGTTCTCTCATTATAAAAAACATTCCATTTTGAAATAAATCAAAAAAGGTTCTATAGACATCTATAAAGTCCTCTACTGAACTTATTTGAGTTATCATATGATAACTTTTAATATTCCAATTGAAATCATATGGGTCATGAAAATACACGCACCAAATATCATTTAAATATATCATGGTGTTTATATTTTAAACCAATACTCTTATATATTTATTTAGTTTGAATCATTTGATACATATCCAAAATCAATATAGGAATCATTCTCATATTCCGTCTCATTATTATTTGTATTCACTGGTACATAATTATACATATGAAGAATAATATTTGAAATCTTTTCCTCATTGATTAAATATTGAACCTGGTCTGAATTATATTTATGCACAATATCTACCTTACTTGACTGATACTCCCTCTTTGATACTACTACAATATCTCCAACTTCTATTACAATTCTTGTATTGAACTTTCTTAATGATCCTCTGATAACTCCAATTGCTTCTATACCAGAATTGGTTATCAGACTTACATTACAATTACCTAACAATTTCTTTACATATGCATATTCGGTATTTATATTATCAACAATAAAATTGTCTACTTTCACTTGATGAAATTTTTGATGTTTTTTTTTACCACGAATACTCGCCTGGTACATAATTTATATCTATTATGATAAAAATTTCTTATATATATTTTCAGACATCTTGTAGATCTTCCACTATTATTTCGTTTTGATCTTCAGCTTTCTTATTCTTTTTTTGTAAAAAACTCTTTAATTTTTGAACTTTGGAATATTTGTTCATTTCATCAATTTTTGGATTAGATTTTTCTGTTATTTTTATATTATTTATACCACTCGAATTTTCATATTTATTTATTGCTATTTGTTTATCAATGTCAATCTTTCTCATTTCAAATTCAAAAAATGCTTTATATTTATTGAATTTTATTATCTCATCATTTCTCAAATATTGTAAGACATTTACAGATTTTATTGCATCATCATATTCTGTTATCTTTTCTGTTATTGTCTGTATCTGTTCCTCTTCAAGAACATCTAAGGCTAATAAATTTAACACCTTTTGATATTTTTTATTATATTTATCTCGATAAGATATTAAAATGGCTTGACTATCTTTTAATTGTTCTAATATCTCTCTATAGTTTCTAAATCTTATTATACTACTTGATATGGTTATTACCGTACCAATAAAAAGAATAATTAAATTCATTATAAATGATATTGTCTCGATATTTATAGACGGTTGTTGTTTATCTATATAATCTACTATACTCAAGCGCAATGCTTCCAATAATGTAGCTATTGAAGATAGTACTAGTACAACAAGTGATATAGAATTGTATTTTTTATAAATTTTATCATATGCTGCTGTTATTATAAATATCTTATCATTTACCTTATCCTTTTCACCTGTTATATTATTTAATAATCCAATTACTGATTCATATTGTTGATTATGTTCTATATTTTTTAATAATTTTTCAGTTATAAATTCATTTTTTAAAAGACTTTGCAAACTGTCGCCTTGTACACTTGACATTTTTCTATTTTTATTCAATATTTTTATTCATTAAATGGATTATAAGTTGTATCTCTTTTTTGATTTGTAGATGGTAAATGTGACTCTATTGAAAGTAAGTTTAATAACGAATTGATTGTATCATTACTCGATTTCTCTATTGTTGTTAACACTTCCTTATTAAAATTATCTATATTTTTACAATGGTTTTCTATATCATTTGAGATTGACTTTAGAAAAGTATCCATCTAATATATATAAAGATTTTATTAGTTTATATATTAATAAAATATAAATTTGAAAAATAGTATCACATCAGTATCATAATGATTATAGATGACTATTTAAATTATCATAAAATATATCAAGAAAAATATGGAGATAAATGTATCATATTAATGCAAGTTGGTAGTTTCTTTGAATTATATTCAATTGAAGATGATATTTCAAATTATATTTATACTATCGCTGATATTTGCCATATTCAAATTTCAAAGAAAAACAAATCTATAGCTGATGTTTCTATTTCTAATCCACTTATGGCAGGTTTTCCTATTTACACTATTAACAAATTTACTAATATTTTACTGAATCATAATTTTACAATTGTTTTGATTGAACAAGTATCTGATCCTCCTAATCCTGAAAGAAAAGTTACTGATATTTTGAGTCCTGGTATGAAAATCAATATTGATGATAAAAAAAGTAATTATATGTTATTGATTTACTTTGAATTTATCAATAATTTACCAATTGTAGGCATTTCGGGTATTGATCTTTCAACTGGTAACTCTTTTGTTTTTGAAGCAGGATCTTCTAAAATTGATACAGAATTCGCTTATGATGAAGTTTATCGTATTGTCACTAATTATAATCCTTCTGAAATTATTGTTCTCACTGACCAGAGTTATACTGAGCACCAAAAATCTTCCATTGTTAAAAATATTAAAGGTCATAATTCTCTTATTCATTACATATGGGACAATTTTGAATACATGTCATATATGAAAAAGAATCATTATCAAAACGAAATTCTTCTTAAAGCTTTCCCTATTAATAACATGTTATCAATTATTGAAAATTTGAATATTGAAAAATATCACAATGGACGTATTGCATTATGTTGTTTGCTTCAATTTGCATATGAACACAATGTCAACATCGTCACTCATTTGAATAAACCCGAAATAATTAATGATAATACATATTTGAATATCGAATATAATAGTGCTTTGCAATTAAATCTTATAAGTAATAATAAAAATGAGAAACCATTGATTGATATTTTAAATAAATGTTGTACGTCTTTTGGTTCTCGTTATTTCAAAGAACTCTTATTGAATCCGATTATTGATATTGATAAACTCAATGAAAGATATGATCAAATAGATTTTGTATTAACTGATCAAAAATATATCAAAATAATGAAACATTTGAGAAGTATACTTGATCTGGAAAGAATAAAAAGAAAAATGATATTAGGAAAGTTCAATCCACAAGATTGGATCGGTTTTAATATATCGATTGAAAATTGTATTGATATATTGAAAACATTTTATGATGTACCAATCAATGAGTATGAAAATATGATCGTTTTTTATAATGAAATGCTTGATTTTGATGAAGTTTGTAAATATAATTTAAATGATATCAAAGGAAATATTTTTAAAAAAGGAGTTTATGAAAATATTGATGAATTGGTTATTGATTTCGAAAAATGTTTTTCAAATATTAAATATTTTTGTGATCAAATTAATTCAATGGAAAATGGAGACAACACGTTATGTAAAATTGACTATAATGATAAGGACGGATATCATATTTTGATGACTAAAAAAAGATTTGATTTTGCCAAAAAGAAATGTCCCGAAATTATGGATGAATATATTATTAAATCTCAAATTTCCAATAATCTTAGAATTGTTAATAATAATATTTCCAAAAATTCGTCATTGATCAGTAAATTACAAAGTGAAATTGTGAATTATACAACTCTTTATTACAAACAATTTATCACAATATTTTATGAGAAATTTGGAGATATTATTGATCAACTCATATTTATTATTCGCAAGATTGATGTAGCCTGTTCTAATGCATGTAATGCTTTTCAATATAGATATTATAGACCCATAATTCAAAATAACGACACGTCTTTCATAAATGCAAAATATGTCAGACATCCAATTATTGAAAGAATTAATGACGATTTTCAATATATCGGTAATGATATCAATTTAGATTGTAATGGAATGTTATTATATGGCATAAATTCTTCTGGTAAAAGTAGTTTCATGAAATCTATTGGAATCAATATAATTATGGCTCAAGCTGGAATGTTTGTAGCATCACATGATTTCATTTATTTCCCTTTTAGACATATTTTTACAAGAATTTCTGGTATGGATAACATATATAAAGGTCTCAGTAGTTTTACTGTGGAAATGACAGAATTGAGAAATATTATGCAAAGATGCGATCGATATAGTATTGTTTTAGGAGATGAGATTTGTAATGGTACCGAAATTATATCAGCTTTATCCATAGTATCGGGCTCAATAGATACTTTGGTACAAAAGAAGACCTCTTTTATTTTCGCCACACATCTTCATGATCTTATCAAAATAAACACAGTTAAGCAATATATTGATAAAAATATTTTTGTCAAACATATTCATATTTCATTCGATCACAATGGTACTATTAAATACGAAAGGGTTTTAAGAGATGGCAAAGGGATTGATACATATGGTTTAGAAGTTTGTAAATCACTTGATATGCCAATTAACTTTATGAAAAGTGCAGAAAATGTGAGAAAAGAGATCGATGGATTAGATATTATGTTATTAAAACCAATACAATCAAAATATAATAAGGAAGTTTTTATGGATATTTGTAAAATTTGTGGCAATAAAGCACAAGACACACATCATATTGAATATCAATCCAAAAGTGATAACGATGGTAATTTCCAAAATTTTCATAAAAATATAAAACATAATCTTGTTGCTTTATGTAAATCATGTCATCAAAAAGAACATTCTGGTGAAATTTCTATAAAAGGTTATGAGAAAACTTCAAATGGTGTTGTTTTAAACTATGAAAAAAATATAGTGGAGAATGATAATAAAGGCGACGATATAAGTAATGATGATATAGTTCATATAAAAAAATATATTAAAAAAGGAAAAATATCATGGTTTTTTAGAAAGAATCAAACAAATGTTTTTAAAGAATGTAGCAATATACAAAAAATTCAATTACATGTTTCAAAATTAATTGGGAAAACCATTAATCTAAATACGATTGAAGATTTTGTGTTTGACCCATTGTATTAATTAGAGATCTTAAACGAGGGTTCAGTATGTACTTGAAATATAAATTTTCAATTTCATTTAATGTGTTTTTTAAAAGTAACATTAATTCATAGAAGAACATTGTCCACGTATCATAATTCGTCAAAAATAAAGAAGAATCTTCCAATACAAAAAATATTTCAGATTTTATTGCGTTCAAAACATTTATTACTTTTAGTTTTGTACGTGTAACCGTCATCATTTATTTCCAACAAAATTTACCTTTATATATGGCCAATTAAAATATTATATATTTTTAAAAGATAATGAGTAATCTATATTCAGAAATCATTGAAGCCTTCAAAGAACGATCGTGTCTATTTTTTAAAGCTATTACTTTAAACAAAATTGGTTTAGGAATTTTATTATTAATACCATTTATTTTACTTCTTGTAACAATTACATATATATTTAATTTTCATAACATTCAAAACTTAGTACAAAAACCCAGGTTTTTTTCTGATATTTATGTTATATCCAATGAATATTTAAATATTGACAATACATTCGTAAATTTGTATATTATGTTCCAAATTATTTTTTGGGGAACTTGGTTGATTGTATATTTTATAATCTATTTAGCAAAATCTGAAAATGTGAATCAAAATGCAATCATTCACATATATTTGAAATCAAGAATGATAATATATTGTTTAATCATACTTCTTTTCTGTTTTCTATTAACATATATTGACAACTCCAATGAAGAATATAATTTAGCACTTCTCAAAAGTAAATTTAATGAATTTATAAATAATTCAATTGATAAAGATTATTTAAATCAAAATATAGATAAAGATATTAATGAATTGAATGAAATAGTAATACCTGAACAAAGTGATGTTGAACAATTGAACAAACAAGTTTTGACATTACTTATCATAAAACAACTCAAAAAAAACGAATATAATTTTCATCAAAAAAGAGATAATATACCCTGGATACAAACAATAAATTATAGTACAAATACAATGTTTGAAACAACATTTATAGAAAATCATACAATGAATTCGGATGTTACAGATAAAATTCAAAAATTAAAAAAAGAAATTGATGAAAAAATTATGAAAATTAGAAATAAAGTGTCTGTAACGACATCAAAACAATTCATCGCATTAGTAATACAAATGATTGTATTTGTGGCAATAGGAATTGATTTATTTCATAAGAAAAAATAATTTGTTTAAATAGATTAAAAACATGGATCAACAACAACAACTGATGAATCCATATATGGGACAGACTTTGAATAATCGAAATATGTTTATAAAAAAGGTAAATATATTTGCAATTTTTCAATCAATTATGAATTTATTCTTTTATGGATTCGCCAAGTATGGCCCATTATTATTGGTTTTTATAATAGCTTTCTTGTCAATTTTGCATTTAATAATTGTTATTTACACAATTTTTCACGATAACCTTTCGCAAGATGAAGACACTATAATAAAAGATACATTAAAGTATAAATACCTACAGTATGTAAAATATATTCATTGTAAAATAAAGTTTTCTAAAGACAACAACGAAGACAAAGACAATGAATGTGAAAACAATAATGAACCATTGTCATTTATGATTTTTGTAATAAATAGTTTAACTTCGGTATTAATTTATTCGTACTTAATTTTATCTATTGGTTTAATTTTTATTGCAATTATTTTATATCTTATTCCTATTGCCAAAATCTTCATATCAGATGTTGATTTTGATGATGAAAAATTAACACCAGAATATATCAAATCATTATTTTCTATTGATATGTTTGTTGGTATTATTATTGCTATTATCTTACAATCTGTCCACAAAGCTTTATATTCTTCAAATATTCATCCAATTCTTTTAAATATCAAAGAAGCTCATGATTCTCTTGACGACTTCATTTTGAATGAAATTCCAAAAAATGTAAATGAAGATATAAAAAATGGTCTGAAAACAGCTCTTAACAATTATGATCAAGATAATCTTAAAAGTTTTGAAGACATTAAGAAAATAACATACGAAGAAACAAAAGATAACCTATTACAACAGATAACAATTACATCAAATAACAAATTTTACTCATATGCAATAACATATTTCATTCTTTATATGCATATATATGATAAAATACCCGATACAAATGATCGAAATAAAGATGTGATAAAATATTTTTTCAATAGAAAGGACTCTAAAGATTTGAAAGAAACATCATATATTTCATTTTTTGTAGATAAAAAAGGAATGTCTCTTATTGATAAGACCTCGTATTTACAATACGATATACCATCTGAAGTTTTGAAAGAAGTTGATAAAAACATTGATGAGGTAAATTTTAGATTAAGACAATGTCCTGACTTTGGTAATATTTCAACTAATTTCATAACACATGCTTTGATTGTATGTGTCGTATCGGTTATCGCCTTTGTGTTACATTTCAAACTCTTTTCTTCTAATATTTCTCCAGAAGAAAGTGAAAAAATAAAACAAATCCCATATTTATCAAAATTTCTTAAATCACATTGATTTCATAATCCAAATGATTAAAAATATTAAAATAGGATATGATAATCTTATGAAAAATTCTTGAGTATCAGATAATGAGGTTTCTGACAAATACTTCGATAAATAATTGTTTATAATTTTATCAAGTGAAATAGCCAGTAATATTACAAGAGAGAATATACCTAATTTAATTACTTCATTTCTTTTAAATACCATTCTATCCCAGAAAGAATACGATGGAGCAAGTTGTCTTCTTTGTTGAACTTGTTGAACTTGTTGAACTTGTTGAACCATGGGTTGTACATTTTGTTGAACCATGGGTTGTACATTTTGGGGCTTATTTGGTTGCAGAGAATTAGCATATTCGGGTTGAGAACCATAGTCTTGTTGATTATTATCATTATCATACATTTGTTGATTATCGGTATCAGAAATTCCACCATATACTTGGTCTAATTCAGCCATTTTATATGTTGTACTATAATATATAATAATATTTTTTATCTGCCTTTATTAAAAGAAAAGGTATGAATAAATTATATACTTACGGTGCCATATTGCTGTTAATGATTTTCTCATTGGTTTTAATCGGATCATTCAAAAAAAATATTGAAGAATTTACCTCAAATGAAATAACAGAAGAAGAAAAATTATTCTTGGAAGAGTTAAAAAATACAGAATATTCCAAAATAATTAATCTAATAAAAAAGAAAAATATTACAAAAGCGACTGTTGATAAATTATTAGAAAAATTACAACATCAAAAAGATAATATTGAACCAGTTTTTGAAATGCCTCCTAAAACACCTTTATAAATCAATTATCATCCGAGTTTTCTTCATCTGAATATTCAGATATTTCTTCTTCAGATGTTTCTTCATGAATTGTTTCTATTTTTGATTTCAAATATTGAAGTTGTTTTTCATTATCTATATTTTTTCTCATTGTAGTATATGCTATTTGATTATTTTTTTTTGATAAACCTTGATTGCTATATTCAAATTCCCTCTTTTTATACACTTCCAGATTATCTCTTGATAAATCTTCCTCATCTTCATCAGAGTCACCCTCGATATCTTCTTGTTTATACATATAATCAATGAAATTTGGATTATATTCTGGGTTCAATATTGAATTGGTTACAATATTGTCGTGACGTGGTTCATAATAATATATCGCAAATGTTAAATTATGATTTACTCCTTTAAAATCATATAGTTTACCATCATTTGTTTCAAACCTGAATGTTAGTTTCGCTAATTTTCCTATAGGATGAAATTCACGTAATGGAACTTTCATAAATGATGTTTTCTCATCATTATATCCATAACTGTTTATTCTGATTTTGGCAAGTCCTAAACTATATTTTGAATACGATAATGATCTATACAAATGTTCTTCAATTTCAGGACATTTCAATATCAAATATTTAAATCCCAATAAATACATCATACCAGGTGCATTTATTTTATATGTTCCATCAGATTGTTTTAAACTATAATATAATTTTTCACAACCAGGCAATTTGTTAATATTTTGAAATGAATAATTGGATGCATTTTTTTCATTGTCTACGGTATATAAATCAAATCCTAAAACTTCTGCCATTGTTGATTGTTTCATGTCTAGTATGAAAGATTTCGATGATTGAAAATATATTCTATTTGTCAAATCAATTGGTAAACTATATGATAATATATTAATATCATAATCAGTAAATGCTACTCTAATTTTTTCAACTAATGTCTTTGACGTATAATCACCTGGTGGTATTTCTATCATACTGAACAATGATGTGTCATAAATATATTCTTGTTTTTCATTAATCACCGGTTCTATTATATTAGTTTCCTCATTTTCAATAATATAGAAATATATTTTATTATTATTCTCGTCAATATTATACATCGTTTTGGGAATACTTGCGTCTAATAATTCCATTCCTATAACATATTTAAAAGGTGTTTGAAAATCAATAGAGTATTCTGATGGATATGGGAAAATTCGTCTATCTCGACTACTACTATCAACTAAAAATGTATAAGATTGTCGTATACTTTGCTTTTTAAGAAAATTTATATCTTCTATAGACATTATAGAGTGTGTATATAGATATTCTTAAATGTATCGTTTATTTATTGTAATGTTTTTATTTACTATTTTTCTAATATTCTTATCATTTTACACGATTACTGAAAAATTTTCAAATAAATCAATTGAAGCAAAAACAAGACAATGTGAGATATTTATGATAGATGACCCTTTACAATGTAAACTACTTAAAAATACTTTTAAACTTGGTAAAATACAATTAAATGTTTTGAAGCAAAAACTTGAAAAATATGAAATGTACAAACATTTGACGTATTATATTGATGAAGTTTTGAAATCAAAAAATAATAAATCGTGTAGTTTGCATCTTGAAAATGTTAAAGAAATTCATAGTGTAAATGATGAAATATATGAGAGATCTAACAATTTTGAAAAGAAATATGATTTGAATTCTCTCAAAGGATATTGCTTTGTTGATTCTAATTCTTCTTCAGAAATTTTAGAAAAATATAAAGATATTATACAACAAAATTCTATCCAAAGTATTGATTACTTGATTGATATTGATAATAAAGAGGTTACAAATCACGATATTTTTAAAATTAATAAGGATATCGATACAACTTCATTGAATATTTGTAAAAAAATGAATTTGAATATACCCGATAAATCAACATTTATTAAAATCAAGTGTGATTATATTGATGATTCTATTGTTATTCAAAAAATTGAAATCGTCTTATTTAATAAACAAACCAATAAATTTGAAGTGACAACAGACGAAAATATTTTGAAAAAACTCAACAAGAGATTTTTTTCATTAATATATGAAAATAATTCAATTGTAAAGAAATTGCTTAGTGTGAAATCAAATGTATATGAAATTACCTTTGATATTTGTAATCAAATTGAGAGTTTTGAAACATCGACTGCAACCATAAATTTTGCAGATTTGCATGCGGAAGAAAAACAAATTTCTCACTATATTGATTTTCCCCAACAGTTTATTGATAATCTACATAAAGATAAAAATAATAAGAAGAATAAATTTAAGAAAGAAATTCAAAAAGAGATAAAGGATAATGATATAAATATACTTTTGAATCAAACAATTAAAAAAGCTCAAGATGAATTACTCAACATTCAAAATAAATATATTGAACATGAGCTATTGATAAATAATATCAATAACAAAAAGAAGACATTTGATAAAAACTGTGATAATCAAACTGATAAGGAAGGGTGTTTGAAAACATCATTGGAAAAAACAAATGAAGAAAAGAAGATAATAGAAATTCAAAATATGGATTTAAATGAAAGAAAAAGAGTCATGACCGAACTACAAAAAAATACGATGGATACAAAAATGAATATTATAAATGATAATGTAAATATAAATGAAATGAATAGCAAATCACTTAACAAAACTTTACCTTACTGGAGATATTCAAGTTTATTCTCAAACGACGATTGCATTTATATAATATTTTAACTAAGTCGAGTCATTCTCAAAGATCTATCAAATTTATTTATTTTTATTTTTGGAATATTATTATTTTGTAGTATAAAATTTGTTACAAAATCAGATGAATTTGGTATGTAATCCTGTAAAAATTTCTTATGATTCATTAAAATTATTGTTTTAAATATAATATAGCAAAAAGAGTTGGTTTTTTCAAACCATTGTTTATCACCGTGTTTATTCATAATTTTATTACTTTGTTTGATTGAATGTTTAATTTCAATATCTAATAATATTTTGTAAGGGATACAAGTTTCAATTGACAAAAACATTGAATGAAATAAAGTGGCATAGAATTCAACAACAGCTTCATTTGGTATAAGAACCGTTTTTGCTGATATATTAAATACCGACTTTAATTTTTGAATATTTTTTGAGGAATAGTCTTCGGTATGAATTGTATTACAGTGATGTAAAATTTCATGTAAGATAACTTTTGAAAACTCTTCTTCACGAATAATGAATATACTAGAATGATGAAGGTTAGTAAAACCACTATTGATATGTTGAGGATTTACAAAATTATCTTCATGAGGTAAATATCGTTTTTCAGGGTATAATACAAAATAAATGTTTGTATGATCCTTCATATTAAAATATTTTTTGATAGCTATACCACTTTTGATAGAAAACAATAGTTTTGAATATGGAATATTTATTTGATTATGATAATAAATATGCAATGAAATATTTTCTAATTGTAAGAGAAGATAATGGTTACAAATATGAACAAAATCATGTAATTTTTCCCAAGAAATTTTTGAATAAATAATAGTTTGTGAAATATTTTGTGGAATAGATTTTTTCGTTTTAAATGTTTTTATGTTATTTGTATTTACACTATTGAACAATTTTGTTAATTCTTTTACTTTAATCATTTTGATAATCAAAAAAAGATTGAGCTTCTCTAATAACAACTAATATAAAATTGTTATTTTTCAATTTGTAACTGGCATTTACCATTTTTTCAGACATTAGTTTAGCATGAATTTCTTCATTTATATTATCACATTTTTGAGATTCCGAATACCAAAACATAGATCTTGTTAAGAATAAATCAGAAATTATTGTTTTAATATCCAATTTCATTTTTTCATTTTTTTTATCATTTATCCATTCATCTACATTGTTATCATAGTATTGCCATTGTTTATCTCCAATATATTTATATTTTTCTTTAAAAACTTTATGTACAATTAAAGACACATCATAATGTGTTAAATTAAAGTTACATTTATCAATATAGTCATATATATCATTGATCATATTGAAAACGTTATCCTTAATTTATAAATACATTAATTTTTTATATTGATAATTGTAGAGTGTATATGAATTCATTTGATGTATTAGATATTTATTTTAAAGATCACAAATATCCATTTACAGGACATCATATAGATAGTTTTCGTAAACTTATTAAAACATATATTCCTGAAATTATCAAATCATACAATCCGATTACTATGATCAAATATGATGATTTAAATAATATCAGAATGAAAACTGATGTGTATATTGGTGGTAAACATGGTACTGAAATTTTTATAGATAGACCTATAACATATGAAGACGGTGATGCTAAATTAATAACACCAAATGATACAAGATTGAAAAATTTAACATATGAAAGTAATATGTATGCTAATATTCTTGTAGAAATAACAGATGTTGATAATAATATAATTACAAAAACATTCAAACGTGTTGCATTTGGAAGTATTCCTATTATGCTTCATAGTGACATATGTATGTTAAATAGTCAAGGTTCTGATGTTTTAAGAAAATTAGGTGAATGTATTTATGACACTGGTGGATATTTTATCATAGATGGAAAGGAAAAAGTAATCATATCACAAGAACGAATTACAACTAATAGACTATTCATAAGTGTTTTGAAAGATGATGATAAATATAGTCATAAGGCAATTATAAGATGTACTGCAGAGTCTGGTGAAAATATGCTGTCTCCTAAAACAATACAATTTATGGTAGTCAAAAACAATCAAGATATGGAAACAAATATGAAATCAATGGGAAGTATAGTAGTTAGTCTTCCTTCAATTAATGCGAATATTCCACTTGTCTTGTTTTTCAGAGCTTTGGGAATAGAAAGTGACAAGGATATATATGAAACTATATTTGGAATAGATAATAGCGAGGTTGAAACACTTTTCTTTCAAAGTTTTATTAGACCATCAATTGCTAATAATGACGACATTTATACACAAGATAAAGCTATTGAATATTTGAAAATGTTAGTTAAATATCAATCGATTGATCAAGTTAAATATATTTTAACAATGGATGTATTTCCAAATATACCTAACTTTAAAAATAAAGGGAAATATTTAGGGTATTTGGTCAAACAAATTTTTAATACTGTGAAGGATATTTCACCACCAAGTGACAGGGATAGTTATGTTTATAAAAGGGTTGATATAAGTGGTTATCTTTTAGCTGAATTATTTCACGAATCATATGCAAAATTGAGTAAATTTATCAGAGATAAAATGGATAGTATGTATTATTATGGAAGTTGGAATCAAAAACAAGATTATAATGATTTTATAACAGAACAAAATATATACAAAATAATACCACATTTATTAATCGCCGAAACATTCACTAAATCTCTCAAAGGAATGTGGGGTATTGCAAATAGTGAAGATCCTGAATTAGGAAAAGTCCAGGATTTATCAAGAATTAGTTATATTGGATTTTTATCACATCTTCGTCGTGTAAATATGCCTCTTGATAGAAGTATTAAAATAACCAGTCCTCATAAATTACATTGCAATCAATATGGTATTATGTGTCCATTTGAAACACCAGATGGTGCATCCGTTGGTTATTTGAAAAATTTGGCATTTTTGACAAAGATTGCTGCAGGAACTGGTATTGAAAATATCAAACAATGTTTACTTGATTTAGATGTGATACCAATAGAAGATTATATGAGTCCTTATGATAAGAACTTGGGTAAGATTTTTATTAATGGTTCCTTATATGCTATAACAAGAACCCCACATATTTTATGTAAAACTTTAAAGGTATATCGTCGTAATAATCTTATAAATATTTTAACATCTATTTCGTGGAATATTAAAGAAAATGAAATAAGAATACTTACCGAAGCTGGTAGACCTTCACGACCACTTTTAATAGCTGGTAAATCTATTAAAAATGTTTCAAATTGGTTTGATCTTATTACTGGTAGTACTTTGAAATTAACCAATGAAGAAAAATCGGATGAAATATATTATAAGGATCATTATATAAATCCCAGAACTATTTTCAAGGGATTAACAGATACTGAAATATTTGAGAAACTTGATAATAACTCTGCAATAATTGAATTTTTGGATGTAGAAGAATCTGATACATGTTATATAGCTATGAATCAGAATGATATTACACAATTTCATACACATATTGAAATACATCCTTCTACTATGTTAAGTGTTGTTAGTGCAAATATTCCTTTATCTAATCACAATCAATCTGCAAGAAATGTTTTTCATGCTGCTCAAAGCAAACAAGCTATTGGAACATATGCGACGAATTTTAATAATAGATTCGATACTATGTCGTATGTCCTACATTATCCACAAAAACCTATTATTAGTACACAACTTTCTCAATATACTTGCAGTGATGATATTCCGAATGGTTATAATGTAATTGTTGCTATTATGACATACACTGGGTATAATCAAGAAGATAGTATTATGATAAATAGAAATAGTGTTGAAAGAGGATTGTTCAACCTTTCTTATTACAAATCAGTTACCGCTACTGCTAAAGAAATTTCTCCAAATGAAAAGATTATCTTTGCAAATCCAATTGAATACAAAAATAAAGGTTTTAATGTTAAGGGTATCAAACATGCAAATTATAGTCTACTTGATGATAATGGTTTCATAAAAGAACAAACGTATGTTCCAAAAGGACAAAAAGTTGTCGTTGTCGGTATGGTAAATGTAAAAGAAATATATAAACAAGTTAAGAAAGGTGTTTTCCTCGAATATGAAAAAGAATATGTCTATACTGATGTTTCAATCACTACTGATAATACTTTATATGGTATTGTAAATAAAGTTTATTATTCTGAAAAATCAATTGGTAACAATTCGTCGATTTGTAAAGTGAGATTTATGAAAATAAGAAAACCCGAATTTGGTGACAAACATGCTTCAAGACACGGTCAAAAAGGCGTTGTCGGTATGATAATTTCTGAAGAAAATATGCCTTTTACTAAAGACGGTGTCCGTCCTGATATTATTATTAATCCACATGCTATTCCATCAAGAATGACAATTGGTCATTTAGTAGAATGTGTTTTTTCAAAATTATGTTGTTTGAATGGATCCGTTGGCGATGGATCTGTTTTTATCAATTTCGATGAAAACAAAATATATCAAAAACTTGAAAACTATGGATTCAATAGTCATGGTAATGAAATTCTTTATAATGGTTTTAATGGACAACAAATTCATACTGAAATATTTATTGGACCGACTTTTTATTTCAGATTAAAACATATGGTTGACGATAAAATAAATTCAAGAGGACTTGATAGAGATAAAAATGAGTTACCTAAAGTAATGTTAACAAGACAACCGACTTCTGGTAGAAGAAAAGGAGGAGGTTTAAGAATTGGCGAAATGGAAAGAGATAGTATTTTAAGTCATGGAACGTCTCTGTTTATCAAAGAAAGTATGATGGAAAGATCTGATTTGTATAATTGGGCTATATGTAAAAAATGTGGTGTTCAATGTATATTTAATCCTTCTCGTAAAAATAGAATTATTAAGTGTAAATTATGTAATGACGATGATATTGTGGTTATTAAAACACCTTATTCTTTTAAATTATTCTCACAAGAACTTGAAAGTATGGGAGTATCAATGAAAATGAACACTGAGAATATTGATTTACCATATGAAAAAGGTGTCGATAATTGTATAGAAGATGATATATTTGATAAATATGGTGATATCCAAGAGATAAATGAAATTATTCCAGAGGAAGATCCTGAATTTTTAATTGGAGGTGGATCAGATGATGGGTCGGTTGAATCAGATAATGGATCAGATGGTGGATCGGTAAATGGATCAGTTGATCATGGATCAAATAGTGTATCAGTTGATGGATCGGATGATGGATCAGATAGTGGATTGGATGGTGGATCAGATGACGAATCGGATGATGGGTCGGATGATGGGTCGACTGGATTAGATCGTGTGTCAGATGGTGGATCGGCTGAATCAGATAATGTATCTGTTGAATCAGATAATGGATCGGTTGAATTAGATGGTGGATCTGCTGAATCAGATAGCGGATCAGAAATAAAAGTAATTAACCTAACATAAATATATTTATAATTTAAAAATATGATATTTTTTTTAGTCATTATGATTAGATACATATACAAAATATAATGGATATTATTTTACCAATAATATTTTTAATATTTTTTGTAATAGTTGTTATTATTGTGACATATCTCATATACGATTATATGCAGTATAAAAAGAATGTAGATACATCAATTAAATCAGCATCTTCACAAATAAATAAAGAGTTTGAAAAAGTAATATATAATGTTGACATGCATTCGAGTAATATTGAAACTGTTGATAATAAGGTTCATAACTATGATAGTTCTCTAAGAAAATTCTTTAGTTTTAATGATGAAAATAACAATGTTATTACCAATCAAAAAATGTTTAATCATGCTTTTGATGGAATTATTCCGAATCTTGAACTTATTTCCCAAGTTAATTCTATTGGTGGTATGAGTATCAAAACTTCTACCGAATTGATAAATGATAAAAACATGAAGATCTGCAATGATACTGATAGTTGTGTAGATATGAACGTCAATAGAAATGGATTTCACATTACACCAAATAGTAAAGTAAACAATATTTCGATAAATGACAATGATAAATTTCCTCTCGCTTCTTTTGATTTAGCGAATAAATCAATTTACCTGGGCGGAGACAATCAAAATAATTCACCTTTTTATATTAAAGATGATGAAGTTCATATTAAAAATGCAAAAATGTATAAAGGAAGTTCTGGAGATTTCCTAACTGCATCTGGTATTGATACTGTATTACAAAGTGCAAATGATAATACTGATTATACTGCATCCATTGCAACACTTGATACCCGTTATGCAGAACTTCAAAACAATATCACAGATATACAAAATGTTATTGTAATTCAATATTTCATTACACTTATGACTGGTGGCAACAGTATAAAAATAACTTTTTTGATTAATAATAAAACAGATATTGATCAAGGTAAGACAATCCAATTTAAATTTAATAAATCTATAATCAATCCATTTGTTTTAAATGATATTACTAATGTGTACTTAAATAATGATAATAGTAATGACAATGGTAATGCAATAAATTCATCTTTCACAGGAGTTACTGTAGAAGATATTGGCACACAGTATTTAGTTAAGTTTATCATAGGAACGAAAATACATTCAGGGAGTTTCATATATGCAGAACAAACAGTAACGTATGATGGAACTCAAAATAATTTCCTCCTTGGTATGCATCATTTTAAAGAAAGTAATACATCAGGGGTTATACATGGTAATGTTATACAAACTACTTCTTAAAGTTTTTAATGAGGTCTTTAATTCTTGTTAATACATGATTATATTTTTCACCATCTTGTTTATTGTATATAACGATGAGCTTATCTTTCAGATTTTGAAGTATATCAATATTGTTTATTGATTCTCCAATTTCTTCCTTATTAGTATCATAATAAAGTAATAATACTTCGGTATTATCTTTAATTAAAGTATTAGATAAATTTCCCAAATCTCTTTCAATCCATATATTATCTTCCATTACTTTACATTTGTTCTCATTTGTGTAAATAATATTGTTGTTTTCTGGAAAATTTTCATCAAAATGTTTTTTTTTGATATATAAAGGAATTGTATTGATTCCTGATGTTAGAAACTTTAAAATTTCATCATTTGATATATGATCTATTCTTTCTGATCCAAGATTGTTTATAACTATGTTATTGTTTATTGTTTTGTTTGTAGAATTATCTATGTTATTTGTTATATTTTGTATATTATTAAAACTTGAAGTTCTTGCATGAACAATACTTCTGGCTTTGCAATTATTTCTTCTTAGATGATTATATTTGTGTTGACGTGTTGTGAATGATATCATACATTTTGGACATGTCAATTCATCTACACCTTTGCATTTTGAAATATGATTTATTAAATGTCTTTTAGTTCTATATTTCTTTTTACACTTGTAACATTGATTATTTTCTTCAAAAGGTACATTTTGTATTTTTGGAGGTACATTTTGTATTTTTGGAGGTACATTTTGTATTTTTGGAGGTACATTTTGTACTTTTTCATAAACTTCGTTTTTTCGACTTTTTGTAATATGTACATTATTGAAATGTCTTGTGTAATTATATTTTCTATCTGAAAAATAATTACACAAACAACACTTATACATTTATATTTATATATTTGCTCACTATTCTATTACAACAATATAATATTTTTACTCATATTTGCTCTTAATTGTTACCATTTTACTCATTTTCGCCCCCCTCTCTCTACCCCATTCGCTTCCTAGACTTATAGAAAATAACCTGTTTTTTCCAGTTTTCCAATTTAGATTATAAATACGTGGTTTAATATATTTTTTATATAAATAAACTACATAATAGTGTATTTTATTTGTTTATTTGTGAACATTTGATCAAATCTGTAATTTGTTTTAAAACACTATTATACTTCTCGTTATCTGTTTTATTGTAAATTATAAAAAGTTTATTCCGTATATGATCATATTTTTCTACATTTTTAATTTCATTTAATAATTTAATCTCATTTTCATCACAATACATGAGAAGAACTTCAGTATTATCTTTCACTAAATTATTAGAAAGCAATCCTATATCTTTTTCCCTCCAAGAGTTCTCTTCTAAAACTTTACACTTGTTATCATTTGTATACTTAATATTATGGTTTTCTGGAAAATCTTCATCAAAATGCTTCTTTTTAATATACAATGGAATGGTATTGATTCCTTTTGAAAGTATTCTAACAATATCTTCATGAGAAATATGATCTATTCTTTCAGATCCAAAGTTATTTATAATAATATTATTTTCATTGTTTTGAATGTTTTGAATATTATTGATTGTTTCTGCATTTTGAATATTATTATTTGTTATATTTTGAATGTTTGGAGGTCTGGCATGGATGATACTCCTTGCTTTACATTTGTTTGATTTTATATGCCTATTTTTATTGTGTCTGTTTGTAAAAGATATCATGCATTTAGGACAAGTAAGACTATCGACTTTATTGCAAGATTTTTCATGGTTATGTAAATGTCTTTTCGTTTTATAAAACTTATTACAAGTTTTACAAATATATTCTTCAGGGATAACATTTTGTACATTTGGGATAACATTTTGTACATTTGGGATAACATTTTGTACATTTGGGATAACATTTTGTACTTTTGGGATAACATTTTGTACTTTTGGGATAACATTTTGTACATTTTTCGAACATTCGGGATTTTCAAGTTCTTCACGATGCTTTCTATCAATATGCTTTTGTAAATTGTATTTTCTGTCTGAAAAGTAAGTACAGTACTTACAAGTAAATATAGACATTTACTTCTTTTTACTATCTTATTATATATAATGATAATAAATTAATGTCTTTAAATGCTATCGAACCGCACCATTTTTACTATTTTTGACCCCTCTCTCCCCCCCTACCGGTTCCTAGACTCATGAGAAAGAGTGATGTTTTCTTGGTTTATGAACATTTGATAAGATCTTTTATTTTCGATAAAACACTATTATACTTCTCGTTATCTGTCTTGTTATAAATTATAAAAAGTTTATTTCGAATATGTTCGTATTTATCAGTATCTTTGATTTCACTTAATAATTTGATTTGGTTATTATCGCAATACAAATCCGATGACCGGAAAAAATTCAAAAGATATTTTTTTTATCTCCTTTCGATTTCATATATCATATTAATGATCTCAATGATTGTACATATTGCATCGATTTTACAGATTGTATTGAACTGTCTGTGATAGTTTTATTGTTTTTTCGAAATAAATCTAAATCATTGAGAGATTTATAATTCTTTACATCAATTTGACAATGTATTTATTATATATTTTATTTATATTACATATTTGTTTTATATTGTTCGGAAATCACTGAAACAAGATACAAATATACTACGATGTGCATTAATATATATTTATTGACATTGAAATTAAATCTCAAGATGATGAATATAAGTGATAACAATGGTTTCATATTATCTTTTTTTTGTCTATTCAATGTTATCAAATAAGGTGTCATCAAAGAAATACTATACAAAAGATGCCAAGTTTTATTAGATATTATTGATTTTCTTACAAGTGTCATAAGAAATGTAGAGAGTTGGATAGGGAACATTATTAAAAATGCTGATTCCAAAAAACCCCTACCAGTTGTATCACACTCTCCTAATATCAAAGCATTGATTGCGAATATTTGACTGAAAGCATAGAAACGTTTTGCATTTATTTGGACAACACTTGGAATATTCTCCCAATTGATATCTCTCGTCGTTGTCCTATTATTCACATTGAAATGATGCGTTATTTCATCTGCAGTATAATGATGGATTGTAATTATCAACAATCTTATCATAACATGAAAAGGATATAAAGAATCATATTTGTCAAATACATTGAATACCAACCAATACAAAAATATTGTTGCAGAACGGGATGTAAATATAATATTATGCAACTGCAATTCCTTCCAAATTATTATTTTAGAATCAAACCTATATTTTGGTACTGGAAAAGTCAGAGACGACAAAGATAAAGACAGATGTAATACAGGTATATCCAAATATTATATAATGGATTATCCATTAAGATATAATCTAGAAGTTTTGCCTCATGGAAATACATTGGAAGAAGCTCAAGAATATTGTATCAAACATGGTTATTCTGGTGTAACATATCAAAATAATAGATATGAAGTAAGGGCAGGTAAATATATTCAATATCATAATAACAGCGATATAGCATCGTGGATATATATCTAATTCTCAATTATTTGGAGTAATAAATATAGTATAAGAATTACAATCATTTTAAATCTAAAATATATGATTTCTCCACTTGAATCATATATAATTTTTTGTTTTTGGACGGAGGATAATGAAATGTCAAAAAATCGCTTATCTCATCTTAATTCTCTTAAAGAAAAATGTAACTGTCAAGTACTTCTCATCAATACTTCAAATTTGAATAAATATATTTTAAAAGAACATCCTCTACATCCGGCATATCAATATCTGTCAGCTACACACAAATCAGACTATTTGAGGACATATTTTATGAATTTTTATGGAGGAGGATATAGTGATGTGAAAAGCACAACGGCTTCTTGGAAAGAACATTTTGACAATCTTTTGAATTCAGATAAATGGGTATGTGGTTATCCAGAAATCAATGGCGGTGTTGCATATAAACCATTGAACAATAAATGGAAAGAATTAGTTGGAAATGGTTGTTATATCTGCAAACCAAATACACCTTTCACTAATGAATGGTATAATGAAATGATTCAATTACTTGATCAAAAATTAATATTATTGAAAGAAAATCCAGCAACCAATGTCATAGATTGCTTTGAAAATTCTGGAAAATATCCAATCGAATGGAATGAGATGTTAGGAAGAATATTCCATAAATACAACTATAAATACAAAGAGTATTTCTCGAATAATCTCCCAATATGTATATTTTCAAACTATAGGTGAAATCGCATTATCGTAGAATATCAAAAAAAGAAAAAATGATAGGATATCAACACTTAAAATATAGAATATGCAATACAATTTGTTGCTAGATAATGATGCTCCAACATGGAGTATAAGACCTTATATAAAAACCGGATATAGAAACAAATTGTCATTCAGACAATGTATATCAAGTTTATTCAAAGTTCATAACGAGATAGGAAATGTATGGACACATGTTATTGGATTATTCATATACCTGTATATATTGATATTTGAATTGTTTCGAAATCACTGAAACAAGATACAAATATACTACGATGTGCATTAATATATATTTATTGACATTGAAATTAAATCTCAAGATGATGAATATAAGTGATAACAATGGTTTCATATTATCTTTTTTTTGTC
>Ga0255759_10000345_pt1 | contig 41505 bp, 36 predicted proteins | sample 101ome_20_FD_179959 | JGI IMG/M metagenome (GOLD analysis project Ga0255759, IMG submission 179959) | Coastal salt marsh microbial communities from the Groves Creek Marsh, Skidaway Island, Georgia - 101404AT metaG (version 2) | ecosystem: Environmental > Aquatic > Marine > Intertidal zone >... | reverse complement strand
CCAAATTACTTGCTAGATTTAACAACAGATTTTGAAAAAGACTTCTTGACTTTTAAGTCATAAGTATGTTATACTAGAACTACAATAACAGACAGCAAAGGAGAATTTTATGAAGAAGTTATTGTTAGCAGGAGCAGCCGCATTGTCAATGACCGTTGCTACTGCACACGCAGATAATGTAAAAGTTAACGATGCATTTGTTACCAATCATTACAATACTGTTGTAAAGCGAATCCCCCAGACAGAACAAATCTGTCGTACAGTAGATGTACCTATCTATGGGCATAATAATAAAAACAATACTAATGATATGATCATTGGTGGGATCATCGGAGGTATTCTTGGCAATCAAATTGGCAAGGGTAGCGGTAAAGAAGCAGCCACAGGTATTGGCGCACTAAGTGGAGCCATTATTGCCAACGAAAATGCCAAAAAGCATAACCAACCTATTATTGGTTATCGTCAAGTAGAACAGTGTGAAAATAAAACTACTTACACAACTACTGAACATGAAGTCTATAGCCACAGTACAATTACATTTTGGGAAGATGGTAGAAAGTATGTCGTCCAGTTCCGCAAATAAAAAGTGGTCTTACAGTTTTAGTTGGACACAGCCGTACAATAGCGTAAGCATGAACCCTGTGTACCAACTAAACACAAAAAAAGAAGAAAGTATGGCTGGAAAGAACGAACTCGAATTGCTCATTTACAATGACGTAAAGGAATGGGCTGAAGTACATATGCTAGACGGCGAAGATTGGGATGACTATTTTGAAAAATTGTCTCAAGACGAGTTTAGCAAACGTATGGATGAAGTAATGGACAAATACTGGAAAGACCATATTTTTCCAATCGACGAGTACGTTTAATTATGCTATATTAAATACACTGTTAAACTGTTCCCTGATAGTTCAGTTGGTAGAACACCGGACTGTTAATCCGTATGTCGCTGGTTCGAGTCCAGCTCGGGGAGCCAAAACAGGAGAGTTGGCTGAGTGGTCGAAAGCGGCACCCTGCTAAGGTGTTGTACCTATAACGGGTACCGTGGGTTCGAATCCCACACTCTCCGCCATTAGAGGAGAAAATGGGTCATAAAACCAGTATTGATTATGCAGAGGAAAGCGGACTACGACATGCTCTGCAGCCTTTCAAAGTAAAAAGAATTAGAAACGAAGAACTCACAGAAGAAGAAAAGATTGTTGAAAAGTGGATTCTTAACAGAGTAAAATATTTAGAAGAAAAATAATTATGCGGCATTGGTGTAGTGGTAACATGCGAGCCTTCCAAGCTCTTGTCACCGGTTCGAATCCGGTATGCCGCTCCAGAACTGGTTGACACATTATATTCTCTGGATATATAATAAGTTGATAATTAAAAAGCCGGCGTAGCTCAGTTGGTAGAGCAACCGCCTTGTAAGCGGTAGGTCGGGAGTTCGAGTCTCTCCTCCGGCACCATTTTAAAGGAAAAGATATGACAGAGAAATGTCCTGAATGTGGGTTTGAATTACCTGAAGGAAATTTCTGTCCTATCTGTAGAGTTAGAAGAAAAGCGCCTGTGGTGAAATTGGTAGACACGCTAGATTTAGGTTCTAGTTCCGCAAGGAGTGGGGGTTCAAGTCCCTCTAGGCGCACCAAGGGGAATTAGCTCAGCTGGGAGAGCGCCTGATTTGCATTCAGGAGGTCAGCGGTTCGATCCCGCTATTCTCCACCACTATGTCCCGTTCGTCTAGTGGCCTAGGACACCGCCCTTTCACGGCGGCAACACCGGTTCGAGTCCGGTACGGGATACCATCCAAATAAATACTTGATGGAACTAATAGGACATCCTCTCGCTAAATCTAAAAAAATAAAAGCAGGATCAAGTGAAGATTTTGAAAAACCGGTAATTCCCTTCAACAAATGGCCAGCCCACAGTATATACTATGATTTTAATAAATTTGGATTTCGTTGCCCTGAATTTGATACAGTAAATTGGGAAGAGTCTGTTGTTGTTTTAGGGTGTAGTTGTACAGCTGGTGTAGGGCTGGCTAAAGAGAACACTGTAACTAGTTTACTAAGCAATGAAATCGGCCGCCCTGTAATTAATCTAGGTGTGGCTGCTTCTGGCATAGATCTTGCTTGTTACAATTCAATAATACTACACGATCATTTTCCGAAACCACTAGCAGTTGTACAATTATGGTCTGACACAGCTCGATATGTCGACATGGATAGAGAAAGATATCTTCATCCTCATTTATATTTTCCTAAACGTCATAATTACGATGCAAGATATAACTGGGATCTCCGATCATACTTTTATAGAAAAACTGATAAATCACTATGGGCAGGTAAAACCAAATACTATGAGGCTACTTTTTTCTTTGAAACTTCAAAATTATTTAATTGTGATTTTGTTCATCGTGAAGATCAAGCAATAGACGGATTACATCCTGGAATAGTTACTACTAGGAAAATGGCTCATTTGATTGCAACTAATCTAAAACTATAACTAAATAATTATACAATGTTCAAAGCGGTAAAAGAAATTATCTGGCATTTGACTTGCGCTAACTGCAAGGGCTGGTTTACTTTTGCCACAATGGACGAACGGTATTGTATAGATCGAACAACTTTTCATTGCCCGCATTGTGGTTCTAAAGCAAGATGTGAAAAACCGGTTGACAAGCCGTAATAAGTATAGTATATTACTAATATAAACAAAGAAGGAATATTAACATGTTCAAGACTAACACAACAAATATTACTTGTTGGCCTCCAGGAAGTAGGGGTATGTCTTGACGTGACTTTTAAGTACGTTATGAGCCCCTAGCACTAATAATGTTAGGGGCTTTTTTATCGGTGTAGCTCAGTGGTAGAGCGGCGGTCTCCAAAACCGCGTCAGCGGGGGTTCGAATCCCTCCACCGGTGCCATATACTCGGTGTAGCGCAGTCTGGCAGCGCATCTCATTTGGGATGAGAGGGTCGTAGGTTCGAATCCTACCACCGAGACCAATTATGTGAGCGTGGCGGAATGGTTACGCAGCAGATTGCAAATCTGTACAATGCAGGTTCGAGTCCTGTCGCTCACTCCAATTTTTTGGTTGACAGATCTCGTTTTAGATCGTATAATATATGTATAAAGTAAAAATTAAGAGGGCGAGATGTCTAAAGATATTTGGGTAATCAGCGACACACATTTCAACCATGCTCCAATCCTTAAATTTAAGGATTATGCTGGCCTGCCTCCTAGAGGAGAGTTTGACAATGTTGATCAAATGAATCAGTGCATGTTAGATAATTGGGCGAGTGTTGTGAAACCAAACGATACAGTTATTCACTGTGGAGATGTTTTGTTTGGCGAAAACAAGGTCGAATGGTTAGAAGCAAACTTTGCTAAGTTACCTGGCAAGAAAAGACTTGTGCTAGGTAATCACGACAACGTAAAGTTTCTAGCACCGTTCTTCAAGGACATACAGTTGTGGATTCAAATGGACAAGTTTATTTTAACACATACTCCTTTGCATCCTACTACTCTTGCAGAATCGCATAGATTTGATGCAGAAGGTATGTTGAACGTTCATGGACACATCCACAGTAATCCTTCACCAGAAGGTCCTTACAAGTGTGTATGTGTTGAGCAAATCAACTACACTCCGGTTAACCTCGAGGAGTTGATATGAAAATTTACTGGGCGCCATTAGATAATAAAGAACTAAATCTTACCATGGCATATTACGAGCCAACGAGGCTATCAAACAATATTCCTATAGATTTAAGAGATAGTGCATATTATCGGTGCCCAGCATTTATGGAAACTGTTAAGAATACTTTTGTCTTAAAAAGTCCTATCAGTATCAATGCTGACTTCAGTCCTTCTGCACAACGTTTTGAAACAAACTATGAGGAGATGTTTAAGTTAAAAGTAAGAATTGATGACAGTGTTGATCACGGTATTGTTCAGTTTGGATTTAACTATCTTCTTTTTGCAGAAAAGCCAGTCAAAGTTACACAGATGCATCCTTATTTGCATCATAACTCATTTACAGAAAATGGTAATGTGTTATTAGGAGAGTTTGACTGTGGTAGATGGTTACGCCCATTACAGGCAGCATTTGTTATTAATCCAAAACTTAAAGATTATTCTTATAAAATCAAAAGAGGAGACATTTACAGTTATATAAGATTTCATACTGACGAAAAAGTAGAACTTGTAAACTTTGATGTTACACCTAAAATAGAAGAAATTGCAGATAGTTGCTTACAGATGAAAAACAGTGGGCATTCATCTCCTTTTTCACTTGACTTTTGTTATAATCAGTTTATAATGTATAGACGTAAACAGGCAATCATGAGAGAAATAAAGGCACAAGGACTATGAGAACACAACCACAAACTATTATCCGTAATCTAGAAGAAAACAACAGTCGTCTAGAAAAAGAAAAAATCCTACAGGTAGCAGCCGACGAAGGCTTGCCAGAGTTCTTTGACGGATTGCGTATGGCACTAGATCCGCTTGTAACATTTGGCGTTAAGCAAGTGCCTGAAGCAACAGAAGATGGACAAGGCTTGCCAGCCAATGCCTTTGCAGAACTTGCTAGACAACTACAAGAACGTGAACTAACAGGACATGCTGCTCGTGATGCTATTCAGTTGGCAATGAGTGTTGCTACAAAAGAGCAATGGAATGGTTGGTATCGTCGTATCCTTATCAAAGACTTGCGCTGTGGCGTAAGTGAAAAGACTGTAAACAAAGTAGTACCGGGCACCGTTCCTGTGTTTACTTGTGCTCTAGCACACGATAGTGCTAATCACGAAAAAAAGATGATTGGCAAAAAACAGATTGAAGTTAAATTAGACGGCGTTCGTGTTATAACAGTCATTCAAGGCAACAAGGTTGAAATGTACAGCCGCAACGGAAAACAGTTTCACAACTTTGGACACATCATTGCAGAGATTGAAAAGGTTTTGTCATACGATCCTGCACCATATGATTTGGTTTTGGACGGCGAAGTAATGAGTGCCAATTTTCAAGATCTAATGAAACAGGTACATCGTAAAGACAATGTCGAAGCAGACGATGCTGTACTACATTTGTTTGACTGTGTGCCACTAGCAGACTTCCAAAAAGGTGTATGGAATAAGCCACAAAGCACTCGCAGTCTGCTTGTAGAGGCTTGGGTAAGCAAGCATAAAGCGTTTTTAAAGCATGTACAAGCGTTGCAATGGGAAACAGTAGATTTGGATACACCCGAAGGACAAGACCGCTTTGTAGCGTTAAATAAAGCGGCTGTAGACGGCGGATACGAAGGCGTTATGATCAAGGACGTTGATGCACCTTATGAATGTAAGCGTACACACGCCTGGCTTAAAGCAAAGCCGTTCATTGAAGTAACATTGGAGGTTAAGGATGTTGAAGAAGGAACAGGACGAAATGAAGGAAGACTTGGAGCACTCGTTTGCCGCGGTGAGGATGATGGACGGATGGTTGAAGTCAATTGCGGCAGCGGGTTTAGTGACAATGATCGCGATACCTTTTGGAGCAATCGTGGGTCTTTGGTTGGCCAACTTGTAGAAGTAAGAGCAGATGCTATTACACAGAACCAAGACGGCACTTATTCACTTCGCTTCCCAAGGTTCAAAACCTTCCGCGGTTTCGAAGTTGGCGAAAAACTTTGATCTATGAAATATGGAAGATAAAATGCCACGCAAATATGAAGTATCAAAAACATTTGAAATTGATAGTGGCACGGCAGATCGTCTTGCTATTCAAAGTCTTAAGCAGCACTACAACTACGCCGTAGAAGACTTGGACGACTTTGTGCTACACCAAAAAGGCCATCCTGAGGACTACGACCATAACCTCAAACTCAAACACGCCCTTGAAATAGTTCTTGACTACTACGGCGTTTGACCTTATCCGGAGTATACAAATCAATGAAAATTGGATTAAGCCTTTCACGCTGTATGCGTGATATACTAGAGAAAAAGGTAGACATCGACGATGTGCTGGTAATTGTTGCTCGCACAGATGTAGATCCTAACAATGACGATCACTGGAAACAGATTTGGGATGGTTATCTCTATGGCGGATTTAGTAATGCAGAGTGGGCAGGATTAGAAGATCACGAACAAGAGATGCGTGAAATTCTAATTGACTTGTATGGCTATGGTAAACTGCACCAGCCACGACAGTTTGGTGCTCACCCTCGACGTCTGCCTTACTACTGGTTAGACACATTTGCTCCAGAAGAGGAGATTGCAAAGAACCCTGCGGCACAAAAGGCGTGGGACAATTATAAACTAATTGCGGGGCTATCATAATGTATGCAGTAATGGTGTGTCTTGATGGAAAAGACGACTGGATCTTTGTAACAGAAAAAACAGAGGACTGTTGGGACTTGCGTCCTATGTTATTTGAGGATGCGCATAGTGCAATGGAAGTTGCAGATACTTTTGCAATCGAAGGCAAAGAACATAACGTAAAGGTGGTGAGCTATGAAGATTAAACTAGGACCATATAAAAATTGGTTTGGACCCTATCAACTAGCAGAACTTTTGATGTTCTGGGTGCCGAAGGAAAAAGACGAACACGGATTTCCACACACCGCAGATCGTGTACACAAATTTGGCGAATGGCTTGCTCATGGTAGCGTATGGCCTGAACCCAAAGTAGGTGACATTCATAAGTGGGGAGATCGTCCCCACACTTGGTTGTATAAGTTTCTAAGTTGGATTGACAGCAAGAAGAAACGTACTATCAAAGTACACATTGATCGTTGGGATACATGGAGCATGGATCATACACTTTCCTACATCGTACTTCCTATGCTCAAGCAACTAAAGGAAACCAAGCATGGCGCCCCGCATGTTGATCTAAAAGATGTGCCTAAAGAACTGCACGGTAAGAAACTTACCAAGAAGCAAAAGGACAACGGCGAAGTAGATGACAAACACTTTGAACGCTGGGACTGGGTGCTAGACGAAATGATCTTTGCGTTTGAAACCAAAGTAGATGACGGACGCTGGGAAGAACAGTTTGAAACTGGTGAATACGATCTACAATGGGAGAAACTAGAAAACGGCAACAGCCGAATGGTACATGGTCCTAATCACACTGCAAAGACTGATTGGGAAGGTAAAAAAGCATATCAAGAAAGGATTTCAAATGGCTTCCGACTCTTTGGGAAGTATTTTGAAAATTTGTGGGATTAGGTCCCACAATGATCGTTAATAGCATGAATCAGCGTATTTTAGAAATGCTTACTCGTTTGGCTATCGATTCTGGTGGTTATGCAAATTCTCGTCGTGTTCCGATGGCCGCAGGAATTACTTACAAAAAGCATTTAATTGCTACAGGTTTCAACCAAATGAAAACTCATCCTATGATGATGGGAGACGGTTATCGTGAAGATCAAATGTTTATGCATGCTGAAGTAGACGCTATACGCAATGCACTACGCTTGATTACACCCGGACAACTAGCACAGTGCGAACTAAACATAGTCCGCGTTAAACGACCGTACAGCGGCTCTAAGAGGTGGATATATGGTATTGCTAAACCCTGTCCAGGTTGCTCTAAAATTATCGCTAGTTTCGGTATTAAAAAAGTTTTATATACAGATAATCGCGAAGAAATACTTGACTTTGCTTAATAGTGGCTATATAATGTTAAAACAGAGTTAGGAGATACAGATGGCACTTCCGAAAGCACGTAAGAAAAAAGCAGTTCGCGGCGCACCTCGTGTAAAGCGTGGATCAAAACTTGCAGCACCAAGTTGGGATGGATGGGAAAATTGGAATGGCGAGCAGATTCATCGTCAAAGAGAAATGTGCCGATCTTTCTATTATGAAAATTTTAAGCCTGCTGATTTATACCTTAGTGTTTTTAAATGGATGAAAGCAAACGGCTATACAGCAGATCAAATCAAGAAAGCAAAGTCTGCTCCTAGCAGTAAAATGAGTATTACAGCAGGAATTATTGCAAGTACACTACTTGACGGTGCTCCTGATTATAGTGAAAAAGAAAATGACTATTGGGAAAGTCTAGCAGGCACTATGGGTAGTAAAGAACCCATGAGTAACTTTCTTAAGAGACGCATTGAAATCGCGATCGAAGAAGGAAGCAAAGTTGTAATTGAAAAGAAAGCGGAAGAAAAAGAAAAAGCAAACGTATATGTTCCTACTATCCAAGAACGTATCCGAGATCAGTCACAAGATATGGCTGAAGATATCGATGTATGGTTAGAAGGTTGGGTTGAAGATCCTAAAACATTCGATCCAAAAGGTTTTGATTTTAAAAAGCACTTCCAAAAGTTACAACCTAGCCAAGCTCATGCACGTAAAATGAAAGGGTTTTATGAAAACGTACTCGACGACTATGACGAACTCGAACGTATGCCGACTTCTGGTCAGCTCGGAAAAATGGAAGAACGAGAAGCAGACCAATGGGTGCAACTTAAAGAAGGATACGCCCACATTAAAAAAGCAGACATCAAAAAATATCGCTCGGCTATTGACGAATTACGATCAGCACTAGACTTCATTATTGATAGTGCAAAAGCAAACCGTAAGCCTCGCAAGGCTAAACCAAAGAGTGCAGACAAGTTAGTTTCAAAACTAAAATACTGCAAAACAGACGAAAAGTATAAACTCGCAAGTATTACTCCAGAGCAAATTATTGGAGCAAGTGAACTTTGGGTGTTTAACGTTAAAACACGCAAACTTGGCAAGTATGTTGCTATTAATCCAGACCCAACTGGTATGGGCAGAGATGGCAGCGGATTACAAGTCAAAGGTACTACTATCATCGGATATAAAGAAGATGAGAGTATTCAAAAGACATTACGCAAGCCAGATGAGCAACTACGAGCGTTTAAGGATGCTGGCAAAGTAAAATTACGCAAGTTCTTAGAAGAAATCCCAACAACTGACACTAAACTTAACGGAAGATGCAACCCTGACACAGTACTATTGAAGATATCTTAATAAATACAGTATGAGATATTCTAAAATAGGAAACTGACAAATGGAGCACGTTAACGATACCCTGGCAAGTTTAAAACAGTCGTTGGATGGTGTTCATACTGCTATTGAAAAAATAGCACTGAAACCCGCCGAAAAGCCGACATTCTTCAACAATGAAATCAGCGGCGACAAGATACACGGCGGACGTATCACACAATTTAGCAGTGTAGGAATTAAGGATGACGCAACAAAACAAGTTGTTGCTGTCAAAGATGACGGTCTACACGCTGATAACTTATGGGTCAATACCCTTAAAAACAACGACGGTGTTAAGATTTTAGGTGGACTAAATGTTGATGGAAAGATTACAGCAACAAGTCTACACGTTGATGAAATTACAGCAGATGTTCGTAACGAAAGAAGTTCTCCATTAGAATTTGTTCCAGACGCAGGCGGCAGTATCTATGGAAAAGGTATTGTTTGGAAGGAAGCAGGTCCTACTAAGCAATTTGTATACAGAGCCAATCCAGATCGTATATGGTCAACAGAATCAATTGATCTTAATAGAGGACAGTCTTATAAAATTGATAATATAGACTTGTTAACTGTTGATGAGCTAGGTCCTAGTATAAGAAAAAGTAGCCTAACTAAAGTTGGAACATTAAACAATCTACGCACACTTGGCAATCTAAGCATTGACGAATTTATCATCTACAACAGTGATAGCCAGCGTTTAGGTATCGGTACAGATGCTCCTAATGGCATATTAAGTATTACTACTCTTGATAGCGAATTTTTTATTGATACTGATGCAAAATCAGTTAAAATGGGTACATGGACAACTGATGACTTACAGATACTTACCGACAATACTACACGTTTAACTGTCAAATCAAACGGCAAGATCGACATTGGTCAAAACGGCAATGATAATGCTAGAGTTAGTATCTATGGCAAACTTGGTGTAGGAGTGAATAACGTTGCTGAGAATGTGTCAATTTCTACAGCAAATGCTATCGAAGTTGCTGGCACAAAAATTATGAGCGGTGAGTCAGCACCAACAAATGGAACATTCCGCCAGGGCGATGTTATGTACAATACCAATGCAGCACCAACAGGCTATGTTGGCTGGGTTTGTGTGCGTGAAGGTACACCCGGTGTTTGGAAACCGTTCGGTAAAATTTCTTCTTAATATTACATTATAATACTTCTCTAATTGTCTATAAATAATTTGCAATAGGCATGGAGGCATTACAATGGATCATATCAAACTGTGGCAAGCGGCTGCCACAATACTTTCTTTCACCGCATTAGCACTAATCGTATTCGTATATTGGATAGGACTAGAAACTTGGTATCATTATACCATAGTTATAATATGTAGTGTATTTTTCGCAGTAGGAGTAACCTGGTGGTACTGGGCACTTAACCAAATAGCGAACTTTGCCATTTACATACGATCTCTTAAAACAACAATACAAGAACTAAAAGATGACTTGAAGGATGTTAAAAAAGATTTATAAGTTATCTAATTTGGTGTTTAATAAAATCAAGGATGTGAGTTTGTTTGGGTGTATCCCAAAGGCTCACTGATCCTTGTATACTTGAGCTTGCAAAACTGCCGCCTGCAATATCAAGAGCAATCTTACCGTGGCCAATAGCCACACAATTACCTGAATAAACCTCTGCAACTTCAGGTCTATAAACAAATAGTTCAGTTCCTGAAAGATCATAAACCTTCATTCCGCCGTCGTTATTAAACCCTGGCGAGTCTGCTTGTTCCATTCCGACTACTATTCTTCCATCACCGATAGCAAGTCCCTTACCAAAAAAGATGTCTGATGATGCACTTTCATCAATAATAAATTCTTCATTGCCATCAGCATCAAATACATATACCTTTCTAGCAGCAGGCGCACCTACTAAAAACTTTCCGCATCCAGCCGCTACTTTGTAACCAAAGTTATCACCAGCGGCTGCATCGCTTGCTGTAATTTTGTTTACTAGATTTCCTTCAAAGTCGAGAATATATGCTGATCCACTAGCATTGCCATCATCGTCGTCTGCCCATGCTCCAACAATAATTCTATTATTTCCTATTGCAAGACTTCTCCCGTAATCGTCACTAAGCCCTCCGTTTAAAAACCCATAGTCCATCTCGCGTATAAAATTTCCATCTAATGAGTAGATATATATTGTGCCACCGCCGAGGTGGGCACGATCGCCAATAGCGATCAATCCGTGTCCTATTGCAACAGCAGCACCAAAAGTATCATTTACTGTACCAATTGCATAGTTTGGATTTTGTATGTGTATCTGGTTTGAACCATCTGCGTCAAAAATAAAGGCCGAACCTCCCAAGGTCCATTCGTCCAATCCATAAGCACCGACTACTACCTTTCCGCATCCTGCTGCTATTGAATTATTATTGGTAAAGTTCCGGCCGTAGTAGTTGTTTGATAGTGGATAATTTGGTACAATTCTTGCTTCTTCGGTACCGTCTAAGTTGAATATATGAAAAGAAGCCGCACGAGTTGCTCCATTGGCTTCGCCAAACTCGTCCCTCCCAACATAAATTTTACCGTTGCCAATTGCTATCCCAGAACTAAACTTATCGCCAGCAGCACCGTCTGATCCTGTAATATCTACTTGATTGCTTGGAAGTGTGGTTGTATCAAGAGAACTAACATCTATATAAAAATTAGTTGAATCTATTTGTACATTATTACCGTTTATTTTGTAAGCCATTAATATAGAACCTCCAACCAGTCTTCATACATTGTATCAATTGTTGATCCGATTTCGTATTCGTATACAGCACCCCGTGCTTCTAGGTTTACTAGTACATTAGGACATCCTACGTATATTTTACTAGATCCTATAGCAACTGATGCACCAAATTGATCGCCAGCATCGGTATCAGATCCTACTATTTTTATTTCATTTGAACCGTCTAGATCATATAGATAAACTGCTCCTCGACTGCTAGAATCACCCTGTGCGCCTACTAAAATTTTATTGTTTCTTACGTCAACACTATGTCCAAAATAAGTATTGGTAGCACCATCGCTTGCTGTAATTTTTATTTCATTTGAACCATCTAGATCATAAATGTAAACTGCACCCTCTCTAAGACTGCCGCCTTCAGCACCTACTACAATTTTCCCACAACCTATTGCAATCGATGAACCAAAATATCCAGAATTACCAGGATCACTAGGTTCTATAGGAAAAAGATAATTGCCATACATATCAAAAATGTAAACTATTCCGGAGTTATTAAATGATCCGCTATCGTAAAGCGGATCTCCAACTGCTAAACGTGCATGGTTAAGAGATAGACCGTACCGTCCGAAGCCGGTTGAACTGCCTGTTGACCCTGACGGATCTTGAATTATAATTTCGTTGCTGGTTTGGACTGTATACCGATTTTTTGATTGGCTACCGCCTGCTGGTTGGGTTCTATCGAGATCAAAAATACAAACTTTTGTTGGAGTATTGTTAATTCCTGAAATTGTACCAGCAGCAAGTTTACCACAGCCCATTGCAAGTTTTATTCCAAAATATGAATAGTCTACTGCTGTAGCAGGACCAATATTTGTTTCTGCTAGGAAGTTTTGGTTGTTTGATCCAACTGATAATCTAATTTGTCCTCGAGCAGTGCCGGATCCATCATAGTTAGGATCACCAACTGCTATTATTCCACTTCTAGTAGCAACACCACCTCTTCCAAAAACAGTACCAACACCTCCAAAACTTTCTATAAAATTATATGTCCACCATACTGCCCTACCCGCACTACTATTGTATTGACGTATTGTATAGGCCCATGTATTGTGCATTCCAGCAGCAACCGAAAGTCCTGTATTGTCTCCGGCAGTATCGCTTCCGGTGGTAATTTTTACTTCGGTAGCAGCAATATTTGCTACACTATCAAAACCGTCAAGGATAGGGTTACCAGTATCATCAATTACTTTTGTACCCTGTAAATAGAATGCCATTACTTATTTCCTCTTTGCAAATCTATTGCATCATAGATTGTGTAAACATGCGGAGTATCGAACACAAAAACTTCGCCTTGGTTACTTCCAGCGTATGGCGCTCCAACTACAATCTTCCCATTACCGATTGCATGAGAAGTACGGGCAAATCCAAATGAAGTATCGCTTGTATATGTAGCACCTACTCCTGAAGTGCCAGGGAATGACAAAGTGCCTAGATCTTGGAAATCTAAATTATAAATTCTTGCTGTGCTGCCACTACTTACTATAATTCTACCATTACCTATTGACACATCGTGAGCCGCAGCCACAAACGTTGTTAACTGATTACCTTGCAAGTCAAACACATATGCAGCCCCGTCACCAACACCTGTAGAAGGCTCTGCAACTACAATTTTCCCGCAACCGATTGATATTTTTCTACCGAAGTCATCACCGGCTGTGTTTGAACCTGTAATAGTTCCAATTTCGTTTCCGCTATAATCAAACAAGAAAACTCTTCCTACTACATCAGCTGTGCCTTCTCTACCTATTTCTGCAACTGCAATAACTCCGTGACCTATAGCAACTTCATAACCGTATAATCTATTACTACTTTTACTAGAAGGAACTAATTCAATTTCGTTTGTACCGTCTAGATTGTAAACAAAAGCAGCACCACCTTGCGTAAAGTAAGCGTCACTGTACGGAGCACCTATTACAACTCTGTTATCAGCAATAGCCAATGATTGTCCGAATCTAGCAAAACCATGTCCTGTAGGCCTATCAAGTTCTACAACCTTTGTTCCATCAATATCAAAAATTTCAACTCTGCCGCTTTCGGCTACTGCACCATCATATCCTCTTGACCCGACTGCAATTTTACCACATCCTATATCTACAGAATATCCAAAATCATCAAAGGTGGCTTTTGATGGCATTGTATTTGATATTTTTATTTCATTTGAACCATCTAGATCATAAACATAAACTGCTCCAAGGTCAGCACCGTCAACGGTATGATCTCTATATGCACCTACTACTATTTTATTAAGTCCAACTGCAACATCAAATCCGTAGTATGAATCGCTTGGTGGCTCAGGTGTCCATGAACTATTAAAAGTAGGTGGTGTGACTTGATCGCCAGATCCCCAAACAAACGGAATAAAATTTTCTTGTAGAACCGAACTGCCCTTAACACTAAACCCCATTACAATTCCTTCATTTTACTACTAAGGTCTTGAATAAGTATTTGTTGCTCCTTGATTGCTTCTATTAATAGTCCTATCATTGCTCCGTAGTTTACTCTTTTTGTATCTCCGCTTGTGCTAACAACTTCCGGAATAACTTTTTCAACTTCTTGAGCAATTACACCCATTGCGTAATTTCCGTTTTCGATCCAGTTAAAGTTTACGCCTCTTAAATCTAACAATTTATTCAATGCTGAATCAATAGTAGTAACGTTCTTTTTAAGATTTTCGTCTGATGTTGAGTTAAAATCAACAGCACTAACTTGCCCTGTGCTTGGATTGTATATAAGAGATCCGTTGTCTATTCCTGCTACAGTCTGTGTTCCAGATGTATCGCTTGTGAATAAAATATTATAATCAACGTTATCTGACTTGTCGCTTACTGTTGCTCCACTTTGGAACGCTACACCGTTTTGATATAACGTACCAGTAAAATAAATGTCAGTAGAATATAAATTACCAGAAACTCCGTCTACCATTAGACTTGAATCATCAGCAAACACTGATCCTGTTAAGTCTCCTACTAGAGGCTGTACTACTTTCCCTCCGCTGTCTATTAAGACAACTGTTCCACTTGCATCTGGTAAGGTAATTGTTCTACTTGCTGTTTGTAAATCTGCAACCAAATACGTATCATTGGCATCACTAAACGGACCTTCAAAAGTAATTCCACTATTAAGGCCGAGTTGTACTCCACAGTTGAGTAAAAGTGGGTAGTTGCCGTCGGTATTAATCTGAACCTGTTCGCCTACAATGGTTGTATAACTTCCGGAAACACCAATACCGCCAACCATTTCTACTGAACTACCGGTATCGTTAATATTTCCTATTATAGCAGTGTCTCCCCAGCCTTCTGGTGCTAATCCAACACTGTCACGCAATACATCGGTTGCGTTTCCTTGAATAGTTCTTATTTGAAACTTATTATTGGTATATATAGATCCTACAACCGGTGTCCAATCAACTGCCAAGGACTGACTTTTAAGGGCTGCGTTTGCCGTTTGTGCGCTGCCTCCAACAAAACCTAGCAACACATTAGCATCTATAAAATTAACACCACCGTTTTCGTTAATATCATACAATGGACTTGCAGTGTATCCACTAAATTTTTCTACTGGTGCAAGTATTCTTCCATTAACTCCATCAACTAATATTGTCGAGTCATCACCTACAACACTGCCTTTGACATCACCTATAAATGTTGATGTAGGAACAAATTCTGTACCGTCATAGGCTAAAATATCATTTGTTACAACACCTGCTGTTTCTACATCAGATAATTCGCTTAGTTGTGTTCTGGGGAAATATTCACCAGTTGCAACACCCCCACTTACGTATGCGCTAAATCCGCTAGTACCGTCAACTGGATTAGTTAGTGCATCATTGGTGTACAGTGCAAATGTGTCTGATGTAAGAATATCCATGTAATATTCATTACCATTCAACTGAGTTGTACCTACTACGTCTACAATGGTTACTGGACGTCCTTCAGTAAAACTATGTGCCGATGTTGTTTGTATTACTATAGGGTTTGAAAGTGTAATGCCTGATATACTCTTGCTGGCGCCACCAACTGTGGCTGCAAGACTTACTTCAGTATCGCTTACCCGTGTAACTGTAATATTGCTTCCGCCTGTTAGTGTTACACTTGAATAATTGGAATGCACATCGTTTAATCTTAGTTCTGTTGTACCAACAGGCATATACAATTCGTAATTGACGTCTATTTCAAAACTGTCAGTACCTTCTACTGGATTAAAAGCAACACCATTACCTCTAGTAATAGTAAGTGTGTCTCCTATATCATCAGCAGTAAGGGTTACTCCGTCAGGTTGGAGTACTATTCTTCTAAATGTGTCTACGTATGCTACGCCCATGTTTCATCCAATTATTAACTTTTGACATTGTATTTATTTAAATATAGATATGTTAATAATTGGCAACGGCGAAAGTCGCAAAGGTATTAACCTTAATAATATTAAAGAAATTAAAATAGGGTGTAATGCTATATTCCGCGACTTTGAAGTTAATCATCTAGTGTGTGTTGACAAAAGAATGCTAAAGGAAGTGTTCGAAATTTCTTTTGAAGATAGACCAAAGATATGGTCTAGAAAAGAACATTACGATCTATACAACCTAGAACATAAATTGCGTATACTGCCTGATATTCCGTATCCGGGTATGGACCGTTGGGACTTGCCCGCACACTGGGGTGCTGGACCTTATGCTGTTCTTTTAGGAGCAAAATACTCAAAAGAGAAAAAAGTTAAACTTATAGGTTTTGATTTGTACAGCAAAAATAAACTTATTAATAACATTTACAAAGGTACAAAAAATTATGCAGAAGCAGAAAAACCAGCAGTTGATCCTAGATATTGGATTTACCAAATATCAAAAATATTTGAATGTTTTGCAGATGTAGAATTTACTGTTTATGCAGAAGAAAATTGGGAGTTACCAAAATCTTGGAAAAAATTTAATGTTTCACTTGACAAGATAAGTAATATAGTATAATATATGTATACAGTGGTCTTATATGCTCATCCCACTATAAACACTCTGCGCATCAAACTTACTCGACTAATACAGGAGGCAAGAGATGGGTAAATATTACAGTACAAAACATTACGGACACAACATTGGCTTATCAGCAGTGTTCCGCCAGCCTAACGCAGATCATTCACATTGTCATCTGCTACACGGTTATTCATTAGCATTTACATTTACATTTGGTTGTGACGAATTAGATAATAAAAACTGGGCTGTAGACTTTGGAGGACTAAAACCTTTGAAGGCTTGGCTTGAAGATAGTTTTGATCATAAGGTAGCAGTAGATAGGGCTGATCCATTTTTATATAAACTACAAGAAATGGAAGAGTTTGGTCTAGCAGAACTACGTATTTTTGACGGCGTTGGTGCAGAGAAGTTTGCAGAACACGCATTTAAATTTGCAGATCAACTAGTACGTGAACAAACAAACAATCGTTGTTATTGTGTGCGAGTAGAATGTGCCGAACATGGAGCCAATTCAGCAATTTATGAAGGTTAGATGAAAACTTATTATCCCGGGGAAACTAAAGGCGAACGGAAAGCTCGTAAGTTACAAGAAAAATTGGATTTAGCCAAAGAGAGGCTAAATCCGACCCCGATGGGAACAAAACAAAACTATGTAGTTTGTTTGAAATTCGGAGCCAAGTATGGTCCGGAGTATGTAAACAACTTGTACAATATGGTAAAACGTAACTGTACACTTAACTATGAATTTGTTTGTTTCACAGAACGCCCCGACGGAATTGATCCTGGAGTTAGAATAGAGCCGTTACCAAAGATTGGCGGTATGGGTGGAGCAGTCGGCTGGTGGTATAAGCCGATGTTTTTTGACAAAGCACTGCCACTTAGAGGAACTATATTATATCTAGATCTCGATTTAATTGTGTTTCGTAACATTGATCATTTGTTTACACATAAACCTGGGGAATTTTTAATATGCAGAGACTTCAATAGATTTGTAATTAAAAATTATCCTAAATTTAATTCAAGTGTGTTTAGACTTGATTCAGGACAACACCCTCAAGTTTGGAAGGACTTTGCTCGTAATCCTACAGAACCAATTCGACGCTGGCATGGAGATCAAGATTGGATACGTCACAAGATAACACAAGATTTTGACTATTGGCCCGATGAATGGATACAAAGTTATAAATGGGAGATGCGAGGTAAACCTCGTATGGTAGGAACAAAAGGCAACAGAGATTTTGAAACACCAGGAGAACCTAAAATACTAAATGAAACAAGTATAGCAGTATTTCATGGTGATCCTAATCCACATTATTGTAAAGATTTATGGGTAAGAGAAAACTGGAAATGATTGACATAAACAACAAAAGGCAGTATACTATAAACATGACTAAGAGAATAGGCTTTGCATGCAAGTACATGCACCCAGATCAAACGCAGAAAAAGAAACTGCTAGAAGAAATTCAGCGGCCACTAAATACTCGCAGTACAACAGTACAGTGGCTTAATCGTCAGACTCGTGATGTTGCAGAAGAACGACTGTGGTCCATCATGGTACACAACATTCAGTCATACTACAACTTGATTGAATACGTAGGAGGTTTACCACATGAATTACGAATGGTTAGACTCGGCAGTGATGTCCTTCCTGTATACACTGAGCCTACTTGGTGCTATTACTGGAAACGTCCTGATGTGGTCGCATATTGCGAAAAGCATTTCGCAAGGGTCGGCGAGCTTGCAAGGCAGTTGGATGTACGGTTGTCTATGCATCCTGGTCAGTTTACTGTGCTTGCATCTGACAACCCTGATATAGTGGAGAGATCAATTGAGGAATTCGAGTATCACATCAATGTTGCGAGGTGGATGGGCTACGGTGTCAATTGGCAAGACTTCAAATGTAACGTCCACATCTCCGGTAGACAAGGTCCAGCCGGTATCATCAACGTCCTTCCAAGACTGTCTCCAGAAGCACGAAACACACTTACTATTGAAAATGACGAAAACTCGTGGGGCATCGACGCCAGTCTGGAACTTGCCAACCACGTCGCACTCGTTCTTGACATACACCATCACTGGGTCGCTAGTGGAGAATACATTCAACCCACCGACGATAGATATCTACGCATAATAGATAGTTGGCGTGGTGTACGTCCTGTTATTCATTACTCAGTATCACGAGAAGATTATCTAGTCAATCATAATCCAAACGTATTACCTAACAAAGAAACATTACTAGAGCAAGGCTACAAGAAAGCAAAACTACGAGCGCACAGCGATTACATGTGGAACACAGCAGTTAACGACTGGGCATTGCAGTTTTTAGATACAGCAGATATTATGGTAGAGTCTAAATGTAAAAATTTAGCAAGCCTAGAACTACATAAATACTACGAAGGAAATGATAATGAGCGACAGATACTTGAACGCAATGTACGGCCGCAAAGGTTCAACGACATCGAAGTCAGAATCGCATAAAAACCCTAACAGAGTATTGGGCGGATTGCGTGGACAAGGTGTTGATACTATGGTTGTACTAGGCGAAGATGGCGCAGAACATACTATTCCTTCACAAAAATATGTTCAAGGATTGGAAGAAAAAATACGTAATCAAGACGTTCGTATTTCAATGCTTGAAAAACAACTAAGGAGATTAAGCCGTGATACAAAAATGGATTAATGCTCGAATCAAAGAGCGCACAACATTAGATGGTGTTATTCTTGTAGTAGCAGGTGTATCTTTCCTAATATTCAAGCCTATTGCAGCATTGGCAGCATATGCAGCCATTTTGTACGGTGCTTGGACTATTTGGAAAGCAGAATAATTACAATTTGCCAATAGGCAAATCAGAACTAGCAGGCATATCCCATATTTGTTTCTTTTCTATGCCTTTTTTCTGAGCAAATTTCTTAGCATCACAATCTGAACATACGTGGAAGTAGTTATTGGATATCCGCTTAGGATCCATACTTCCACGTTCTCTTGAAAACTCAACTCCACAATTATCACAAAGCATTAGTATAAATGTTTTGTGCCGGTAGTACTCATGACTTATGCCTTTGTTGCTTTTACGCTGATGCCACGTCTGTTTTTGATATTCTTTTATGAACATACATATATTTACATTAAGATTATAAAATAGTTCGATAAATATATTAGATAAGGAGTGAAAATGGACATTTGTACACTTACAGAATCAGCTCAAGACCAAATCAACACCATTTGTAGCGAACAAAATTGCTATGCAGTATCACTTAATATAAAAGGTGGAGGGTGTGCAGGGTTTGAATACGAATGGGGAACTATAGATTCTCCAGACGGTATTGAAGTAAACGATCATGTAATTGATGCAGGCACTGGCAAATTAGTAGTCGGAGCGCACAGTTTAATGTTCCTTTTTGGCACTGAAATAAATTATAAAAAAGATATAATGGGTGCAATGTTCGAGATTAACAACCCTAATGCAAAGAGCAGTTGCGGCTGTGGCGTTAGTGTAAACTTTGACATGGATAATTTAAGCCAGCCAGCGATCTAAACGGAGTAAAACATGGCAAGACAAGATATTGATATTGGTGTTTCAGGTAACGACGGTACCGGTGATAGTATTCGTGAATCCTTTCGTAAGGTAAACGAAAACTTCCAAGAACTGTATGCAGTTTTTGGTATCGGTGGGCAAATTAGTTTTACTGATTTAAGTGATACACCAGACAACTATGAAGGACAAGAAAACAAAGTTCCGCTAGTTAAATCCGATGGCAGTGGTTTAGCATTATTAGAACTTGCTTCTGATAACAGTTTAGACGGATCGCCCGATACTATCGGATTTGACTTCACTGTTGACGGCAAAGTAATATTAAAACAATTAGTTTCTCGTGTTGCTAATGACCCAGAACCTACACTTGCTGGTCCATTAAATGCTGCTACACAGCCAATTGCTAACGTAACAGTTAACCAAGCAGCAATTGATACGTTTAACTCTGTTCACGGTACAGATTTAACTGTAAGTGATCTTGTTATTAACAAAAGTTTTGCTGATAGAAATTATCAAGAAAAAGAAGTTGCTGGCGGCGGCTTACGACTAGGTGATGAACCTGCAGATGCAAGCGGTTATACATTCACAGCAACAGATCTTGAATTAGGAAACTTAGAAATACTTAACCACGGATTATCAGATGCATATATTGGTGCTCCGTTTGTGTTTAATTCAACTGGCACTGATCCTTTTGGAGTAGTAACTGGCGGAACTTATTACTTAGGTATCCCAGATGGTGATCATATTTCCTTGTACGAGACAGCAGAAGATGCCCTCGACGGAACAGGTAGAATATTACTTGCTGGCGGCAGCGGAACATTTACAATTACAGATGGCGGCTATGATGAAGATCTAGAAGGTTTTTGGTTATCTAACGTTGCTATTCCTCGTAAGAGTGCAGTTCGCCGTCAAGGCGACTCAATGACAGGTGCGTTAAATTTATTTGATCATCCTGGCGATCTTAGAGGAAAAGGTTTACCTAATGGTCCTGATGACTTACAAGCAGCAACAAAATTGTATGTTGATAATGCGGCAGCAACAAGTACAGTTAACTTATACGTAAGTACAGCAGGAAGCGACTCGCAAGAATTTACACCAGACGGCAAGGAAGGACGTAACCCTGCATATGCATACAGAACAATTAATGCAGCAGCACAAAAAGCAGAAGAAATAATTCTTTCTGCTCCGCCAGAACCGGGTCCATATCAACAAACGATGACATATGGTAACGGTTTAGGTAAATCAGATGTTGTTACAGCAGGTATTACAAGTACAATCAGCGGACGTACAAATGCTAACGCACTTATTTTACAAAACAAAGAATGGGTGGCAAAAGAAGTTACAGCATATATTAATGCAACATATCCAAGTTTTGCAGAAAGTTACGATATTGCTATATGTGAACGTGATGTCCAACTTATACTAGATGCTGTTAGATTAGATATCTTATTAGGTAACAATGCTAACTATCTATCTCGTTATGCAGGACTTACATATTATTCAAATGCAAGTTCCGCTGTTGCTATTGGAACACAAAAAGCATACACCATTGCAGGTATTGAATATGCAAAAACACTTGTTAGAGATTATGTTTTAACTAATACTGCTCCGCCAACACTGTATCAAACCCGTGTTGAACAGTACATTGAACCTGCTATTGTACCAGATGCAGCAGCAGATAGTGCTGCTGAAGCAAAGTTTGATACTGTTATTGATGTTATTAACGATGGTCCTCTACAAGCACCTAGTATTGTTGATGGTACAACAACTTATAAAATTAATATTTCAAATGGTAACTATGGTTTTGTTGACCAAGCAAATCCAGAAAATACAGACATTATACCTGGTAAGGTTATAAGAGGTAAAAACTCAGGTGCTATTGGTAGAATTATTGATTATAGATATGAATCAGGTCCAAGAGCGGTTAGTGTTGTTGAAACAGACGAAGTTGAAATACAACTTTTAAAACCAATTGAATTTGAAGAAGGCGAAGAACTAGAGTACGGCAACTATGTTGTTAGTACACAAATTAGCATTAGAATTGAATCAGGTATTTACGAAGAAGATTTTCCAATTCGTGTTCCAGCAAACGTATCTATCAAAGGTGATGAATTTAGACGTGTAATTATTCGTCCTAAGAAACGTGTATCACAATCAAGATATGCAAACACATTCTTCTATCGTGATGCAGTATTTGACGGACTAGTGCTTGGTAACAGTGCTATTGAAAGTTTAGAGTTTGAACCACAAATTAACAGTGGAAGAGCCGCAGGAACTTACACTATACCTTCAAATGGATATACTGCACAGTATTACGGTGAAGGTGCTGAATTTGAAATAACTGTAAGTGCTTCTGGCGCAATTACTGACATTACAGTAACAAATGCTGGTGAAAATTGGCAAGCAAACGAACTTATTACAATTGATGCTGCTGATATAGGTGGCGTTGGTTATTCGTTTAATGTAGCAACAGTACCAAACGGTAAACAGTACATTAATCCATTAACTAATGAAGTAGATGGATACTTTGGTTATCACTATTTGAAAAAACCAGGATCTCTTAAAAACATTGGTGCAGGTTATACTAACGTAGGTAAATGGGAAACAGCAGCACTTGTATTAGAAGATAACAGAGAATTTATCCAAGAACAAGTTGTAAACTATACAGAAACAACATATCCTGCTTTGCTCGGTGTTTACAGTAGAGCAACATGTTTTAGAGATGCAGGACTTATTGTTGATGCCCTTGTAAAAGACTTACGTAATGGTGGCAACGAATTTGCACTAGAAGCACAGGGCGAATATTACGATGGCGCATTGCCTGTAGACGGAAGCCAAGATGCCGAAACTGCTGACGCTATCCAACACATTTATACTATTGCTGCACAACTAATACAAGGAGCAGCGCCGAGTACACTATATGGTCCAAGTGGCGCAGCACCAGTTCGTCCGGACCTTCCTGGCGCAAACTTGGTATACGATTATGATCTATTTAACGGTAGTGCAGAACCTGCTACATGGGCATCAGGTGAGCTGTATAGAGTTGGTAATGTTGTAACGTTTAACTTTGCTGGCATAGATAGATATTATCAGTGTAGAATTGAAAATACATCAGGCAGCACTTTTGATGCAACTGAGATTGCTAATTACTGGACAGAAATAGACGGACCAGACACTGTAATTAACAACTTGGTTGATACTGTTACTTTTGCATTTGATGCAAATTATAACCCACCATTAAGAAACGACCAAATGGATGTGTTCTTAATGAACGATGCAACTATTCTACGTAACATTACTGGTCAAGGACATGGCGGTTTCCAAATGGTGCTTGACCCAGAAGGGCAAGTGCTTACTAAATCACCATATTGTCAGACAGGTACAGGTTTTGCAGGAAGTTTAAACAAACAAGCGTTCCGTGGAGGATTGTTTGTTGATGCGTTTGTTGGTAACTCCGCAGTACAGGTTACAGAACGTGTAGACGGATCAGCGTTCCGCCTAAGAGTACAGAGTTTAGGTTCACAAGCAGACCCTCAAGGTTTGTTTGTAAGACGTCCTCAAGTTCCGTGTGCTTTCTACATTGATGGTAGACGTTTCCAAGTTAACGCTGTTACACTATATGACCCAGACTTTGGTACAGCAGATCTTATACTTGATCCAAGCTCAAATGATGGTCAAGGATTTACTGGACTAACTTCAGAACTTTCAACTGGTGTTGATCTTGATTCAATTGGAACATTTGAATTTAACGAAGAAAAGTGTGAAAGAGACTCAAACATTATCGTTAACGGTGTAGCACTTGACACTGTACTAGGAACAAACTTCAATGCTCTATACAATGGTATTGCATATCGTAGAGGAACTGCAAGTGTTGTCATTGACGATCAATTGGCAGAAACTACTGCTGCTATTGCCGTAGGTAAAACACAAACTCTTGCACTTGATTCAGTAGCAGCAGACTCAACAGCAACAACTCGTGTTGGCGATGCATATGATGAAGTAATTGACATTATTACAAATGGAACAACTTATACAGCAGAACCAGGCGATGGGGTAGTCGACGCACTTACATTTACTGACCCTGGTGTAGATACTAATAAACTATATGCAAGACAGATCCTTCAGTTAAACAGAAGCCTTATTGCAACCGAATTAACTGATTGGATTGCAACACAAGTTGCAGGTAGCATTGCACCTTTTACACCGTCATTTACATATGATTCAGTAAAATGTGAAAGAGATGTAAGATATATTGTTGACGCATTAAGTTACGATATACAGTACGGAGGCAATTTAGGAACAAAATCTGCTGCGGAATCTTATGTTGACGGAGCAGTTGCACAATTACCTGCAGGTGAACAAGCAGCCACAGTCGCAGCATATGTACAATTAAAAACAATCGTAGGCGCTATGTTAGATGGAAGTTCTGCTGTTGTTGGTTATAATAACAATGCTGGTAATGTTGCTAGTGCTACCGAAGTAACTGAAGCAGGAGACTTGATAGACATTATCAACACAGTCATTACAGATGGTGAAACATCTAATATGCCTGCAGATGATACTCCTGATCGTACTTGGGCAGACGCAGCCCTACAGTCAGCATATGACGAAATACTACAACAACAATCCTTAATTGTAAGAAGAATTGTTCAAAGTATTGCTGCACCATTACCAATTACACTACAAACAGCAGGTAACAGATCAATACTAGGAAACGACTTCACACAGATTAACGATCTAGGATATGGTCTAGTTGCTGTTAATGGTGCGCTATCAGAAATGGTGTCTATGTTTACATACTACTGTTGGACATCATATTACTCAAAGAATGGTTCAGAGATTAGATCGCTAACTGGTTCTTCATGTTATGGTGAATACGGACTAGTTGCTGAAGGATCAGATCCAAACGAAATTCCAGATAGTGTTCGTCTTGCAGAAGACATGATACAAGCAGCAAAAGTTTTTGATGCTGATGTTGTGCTAACACTTACAGATCCTTACATTATAGCAGCAGGCGAAGTACTAACGCAAGCAGGTTCAACAGCATATGGTACTGTTTCAGTTGATACGGCAGACTTAGGAGATAGTACAGTTGTAACAGGCGGTAGCAGGGTAATTTATCTAACAGGCGTTGTAGGTGCATTTGATACAACAAACCAACTTACAGGTGATACACTAGGTGCTCTTGGGGCAGGAAGTGTACCGGCTACTGTTGACTCAACAGGATACGGCAACAACGAAGAAAACTTATTCTTGTATGCATATGATTTCAAAGATCCGCCATCCAACCGTTCTGAATTTGATGTTTATCACCCAGGTGTTCCAGTTATAGCAAGATATGAAGTTGCTTCAGCAGCATTGGCAGGACATACTGTAGGTGAATATGTCAATGTTGGAACAGATATTACAGTAGTTGCAACTACAGATGATGCATTTGCAGCAGGAGCATTGTTTAATGTTCAAAAAACTATTGCTAATCAGTATACTGCAACCATTGAAAACGGTGGTTCAAGTTACACTGTTAACGATACATTCCTAGTAAGCGGTGCAGACTTAGGTGGTGTAACTCCAGATAACGATTGTTTAATCAAAGTATCAGAAATAGATGGTACTGGTGGAATTACCGCAGTTACACTACAAGGTAATATTTGGGTAGAAGCAAGTACACCATATTTTAATGGTAGGGTCTTCAAACTTAATTTCTCAACTAGCGATGCTCAGTTTAGCACTAACGGTTTACTTGAAGATACTCCATTTGGTGAACTTATACAGTATAGAAGAAACCAAACACATGTCATTAGTGATTTGGCAAGACCAGATGTATTAACAATTCGTCCATCAACTGCGGTTGTATTTGATGAAAACCCAGGACAAATTTATCGTTCAATTAGTTTCTTAAACAGTAACAGTATTGGTGATGAACTTGAAGATGGATATTTACAAGCAGGTTTTGATGAAGGTTATGACTATATTAGAATGCTTGTAAAATCTGACAAAGCACAAGAGGTTGTAGGAAATGTGTTTGATGGTACAACTCCGTTAACAGGTGGTACTGAAAAAGGTGGTACTATCGGAGACGTTGTATTAGCTCTACAGGCGACACTTGACAGTAATGAAATATTCCGTCTTAACAATAACTTAAGAACACCAGAAGCAAACCGTCCAATAGGTTGGACACAGGCAAGTCTAGTTGAAGCGCCGGTGTTTGCTTGGCAGGGTAAAAAACATTATGCATTTAATGCTCGCGGAGTTAACGATGTAACTACAGAATTAACTCTTACTGCTTCAACACAGGCTAACCCTGTAAATGTAACATTTAACAGTGACATAAACCTACAAAGTGGTGAGGCAGTTACATTTAGTGATGTTGTTGGTATGACAGAATTAAATGGCAACACTTATTATGTTGATAATATTGTTGTTGGCGTAAACGTAACAGCAGACCTATACACAGATGCTGCACTAACTGCAACATTAGATGGTACTGCATTTGGTGCAGCAGGTACAGATGGTACTGGATCAGTAACAAGAGAAACTATTTCTCCTCTAGCAGAAGACAATGAATATGTAGTTGTTGACATTGCTGATTACAACACCATTAACCAAACAGACGCTACAGGTATTTACGATCCAGTATTGCGTGGCAGTTTAACTGTAACACTTCGCGCAGGTCTAGTTGAAGGTGCTACAGGTGACGTTACAATTAACATTTCAACCTGTCGTGCTACATCACATGACTTCCTAGACGTTGGTACAGGTGGATTTAATGATTCAAACTATCCAAACGTTATCTTTGGTGAGCCTGCAGAGAAAAACCAAGCAAACGAAGTTGACGAACGTGGCAAAGGTCGTGTGTTCTATGTAAGTACAGACCAAAACGGTATCTTCCGTGTAGGACGCTTCTTCAGCGTTGACCAAGGTACTGGTACTGTTACATTTAGTGCTTCAATTGCACTTTCAGATGTTGACGGTCTTGGATTTAAGCGTGGTGTGGTTGTTACTGAATTCTCAACAGACACAGCAATGACTGATAACGCTGCTGACACAGTTCCAACAGAACTTGCTGTACGTGGTTATGTTAACAGACGCTTAGGTTACGATGTAAACGGTAATCCAGTTGCTAATAAATTAGGCCCAGGTGTGCTTGCTCCAAACGGTGCTGTTCCAATGACAGACGATCTAAACGCAGCAGGCAACACAATTACTAACCTAGCAACACCAACTTCAGACTCTGATGCAGCAACTAAATCTTATGTAGACGACTTCTTAGGAAACAGTGACGAATTAAAAGATTTACGTTCGTTAACATACAATGATGATCAAGTAGTTGAAGGACAGTTAATTGTTGCAACAGAATACAAAAAACTAATCGTAGATGCAGGATCAATTGTTAGTGGACCATACGAACGTGGTGATACAATTACAGGAACAATTACAGGTGCAACAGGTACAGTAGTTGACGTAATAGAACGTATTGCAGTTGAAGGTAATATAATTGAAATTATATATGAACCACTAACTGGAGAGTTTAGCGATGGTAAGCCAATAGGCTCATCACCTGACCCAGATGTTATTGCTGTTCTAGGTGGTGCTGAGGCATTATGTATTGATGGACCTGTAGACGAATGGGCCAACGGTGTAATGGATCCTGATAGTGATATTACTATTGATACAAACAGAGAAGTTACTGTTGTTGGATCAGAAGTAACAGATCGTTACACAACAATCAACTTCCAGTATGCTCCAGGTAGTATTGTTAATGCAGATGTTAGTGCAACAGCCGCTATAGCACAAAGTAAATTAAACTTAAATGCAGCGACAACAAGATCCAGTGCTGTAGGAATTACTCAAAGCGATCTTGGAGTAGCAAGTTTTGATAATGATGTGTTTACTGCTACAACAGGCTGGATAACAATTAACAACGGACAATTACCATTACAGAAAATTCAGCGTATCCAAGATGGTACTGTACTAGGTAACTGGAGCGGTGATAGTTCAGATAATGACATTGACGAAGTACCATTCAGTACTGTTATATCAGAAGGTGGTGGACTTTCAGATGCAGACTTTGAACCGTCAAGTTTAATAGCATCAAGCAGTGATCCGGGTGAAGCACTTATCAAAACCGGTGCAGGAACTTACGGTATTTCAAATGTGTCAACAACTGGTGAAGTTAATAGTATTGTAAAAACTGATGCTAGTGGTAGTATTCAAGTTAACTCTTTGATACTTGGTGGTGATCCAAGTTATGAAGTATTATCACTAGATACAACCACACTAGTATTTAAAACACCTGCACAAGGCGAAATACTAAGAGCAGTAGGTACAGCAGGTGCTGTTACAGCAGGACCTGATATAGAAATACCAGGTTCGGTTAATATTGGTTCTACTGGTGTTACAGAAAGTACACTACAGAATACTTCAAACTTCAACGGTGAACCAAGTCTAGCAGTTGACTGGATTTACAGTTCGTTTATTGAAGCACCAGGAGAAAAAGGATCAGCATCAACTGGTATAGCAATTGGCGCTAACACTGGTGTTACAACACTAGGACAAGTTGCAATCGTTGTTGCAGACGTAGCAACAAGCTCAAGTTTTGCACCATTCATATTTGATGCAGATGGTGTGCTACCTGATGTTGATGCAACATACAACATTGGTAGTGCTTCGCTAAAATACAATGAAATATTTGCAAGCCTGTTCCGTGGAACTGCTACTGAAGCATACTACGCTGACTTGGCAGAGAACTACACGGCAGATGCAGATTATGAACCGGGCACTGTACTAGTGTTTGGTGGTGACGCAGAACTTACCGTAACTACAGATCATGGCACACATAGAGTTGCAGGTGTTGTATCAACAAATCCTGCACACTTAATGAACGCAGAACTAGAAGGCGAGCATGTAGTAGCACTTGCACTGCAAGGGCGTGTTCCATGTAAGGTTCTAGGAAAAGTACAAAAAGGTGACTTGCTAGTTGCTAGTGCAATTCCAGGATATGCTATAGTAAACAATACTCCAGCAATTGGTGCAGTTATCGGTAAGGCGCTTGAAAGCAAAGATGATAACGACAGAGGCGTTATTGAAATAGTAGTAGGAAAACACTAATGGATAAACCAAAAGTAGATAAAATGGTTAAGAAAAATAAGGCTGTTGCCTACAACGACACAAAAAATCCGCAGGAGCGTCAAGCAGTTCTGCAAAACAACATTCTTCGAATAAGAGTACAAGGGGCACCTAATGGCAAGACAACTAATTAATATCGGTACCAGTCCTAACAGAGGAGATGGTGATCCGCTTCGCAGCGCATTTGATAAAATCAATGACAACTTTGCGGAACTGTACGCTAGAGATTTTAGTGCAGGCGCTGATCCAGATACTGGCAGCAGTTCAGCAGTTGGAGCGAGTCTTGTACCAGACGCAGACGGGCAGTACGATATAGGTACTTCAACTAATAGGTTTGCTGACGTATACGTAAAAGACTTTATCTACTTAAACGGTGCTAGACTAGAAGTAGACACTAGTGGATCGTTGCGTGTTAACGGCGGACTTCCAACAGAACGCCAAGACGTTATAGGTGATATTTTTGGACAAGACAGTACAAAAACTTTTGACTCTGATACTAATACATTTTACGGAAAGTTTGTAGGTGATTTAACAGGTAGTGTATTTGCAGATGATAGCACACTTGCTTATGATGCAGTTAACAATGAGTTTTTTGGAAACTTTACAGGCCCATTACTTGGTAATATAACTGGTAATGTTCTAGGGGATATTACAGGTGACGTTACTTCTAGTGGAACTAGTAGTTTCACAGGTACTGTTGATTTTAGTGGTGCTAGTATAACAGGTCTAGTAATTTCGTCAACAACTGGAGATATTACAGGTTCTGTTTTTGCAGATGATTCAACACTATTAGTAGATGGTGTGAATGGAAAAATTACCGGTGAAGTTACAGGAACAATATCTAGTATAAACTGGATGGCAGCAAGTGACAGTTACTTGACTATTTCAAATGGTGGCTCTACTGGTCCGGGTCCTATACAAATTGTTGCATCAGCAAATTTAGATCTTACTACAGGAAATAATAGTGATATTAATATGTCACCACACGGTTCTGGTAGAGTAAAAGTAGGTTCAGGTGGACTTGGTATTGTTGAAGCAGCAACCTTTATAGGTCACGCAGATGAAACAATGTATCTGTCAAGTAAAACCACAGGTGCAGAAAGCACACATATTACACTCAACAGCACAAGCGGCGTAGCAACCACAATGTATGGCGCAGTTGATTTTGTAAGTGGAGGTTCAGTAGACTTTACAGGTTCAACTGTTACAGGATTACCTGCCGCAGAAATTAATGACCTTACAGATGTTGATACAGCAACAGCGGCACCAAGCAGAGATACACAACCGTTAGTATGGGATACTGTAGATGGTAACTGGTATCCAGGTAATGGTATTAGTATAAGTGCTATTGCTAGAATAGAAACAGGCGGTATGTTATACTTTGATGCATCTAGCAGTATGGTATTCGAAGGCACCACAGCGAACAACTTTGAAACTACAATCACAGCAAGTGATCCAAGTCAAGACAATGCTATTGTTATTCCGGATGCCAGTGGCACACTTGCACTAACAAGTGATATTCCTACAGCACTTTCAAGTTTTACAAACGATTTAGATTACGCAGGTATTGTAGGCGGAGCAATACAAGCAAACGGTTTACCTAGCGGTACAACATTTACAGACACACTTACATTACCTGTATTAACAGCAGAGCCTAGTAGTCCAGTAAACGGAATGGTTGCAGTTGCAGATGGTACAAGTTGGGATCCAATGTCAAACGCTGCACAAACTATGGTAGTGTATCTAGCAGGTGCGTGGAGACAGATTGCACAAGGTGGCGTATAAGTTGATTACGATAAATATGTATAACAATAGGATTTTGAAGAATGGCAAATAGATTTCCACTGGTAATTGATACAACAGACGGTAATAAACTAAAAGAGTTGCCGGCGGGAGACAACCTTGACCTACGCGAAAGCAGTATAGTAAGGGTACAAGATATAGATGCTGTTGGCACTATAAATGCTGCCGACATTACAATAAATGGTAACAGACTAGAAGCACAAAACTTTATCGATCTCACAGATACTCCAGCAAATTATGTAGACGCAGCAAATAAATTTTTAAAAGTTAACGCCACTGGAGATGCAATTGAGTTTAGAGATTTTAACGACATTGGTAACATTAGTGTTGATGAAATCGAAGTAGCAGAACAAATTGTTCCAGCAACTGTTGGTGATGTTGATATAGGTACAACAGATTTATATTTCAACAGAGTTGTTGCTAACGAATTTATGGGTGACCTAATTGCTGGTAACGAGAGCCGAGTATTTAACGCAGCAACAGGTAAAATCAGTTATGCTGCACTAGAAGGTGCACCAACACAAGTATCAGAATTTGAGAACGATATAGGATATCTATTAGCAGCAGATTTAGATTCGAGCCTAGCAGGACTGTTTGATGAAGGCGCTACATTCGATACAGACATTAGAGGTTCTGTATTTGGTGACGATTCTTCAATGATAATCGATGGAGTTGCATCTGAAGTTGTAGGTGTTATAAACAATACAACTATAACTACAGTAAATCTTACAGCATCTATTGCTGATGTAACAACAGCAAGAGCTGGTGAATATGTTGGTCCTGCTGATAATAATACTATAATAAATGCACGTAATAATTATGATGTAGTTATTGGTGAAGAAAACACAGGTAACACAGTTATATACAACGGTGAAGCCGACGGATTTACATTTGAAAGCGGCACAGGCATTGCAGAATATAGTGCAAGCACAGATTTAATATTCCGAGCAGGAAACAGAATACGTTTTGCTGATACTCCGGTACGCTTTTCACAATTAACAGATACAGAAGCAGGATACCTTGTAGGACAGAATGGCGATGTAATATATAATACAACACAAAATAGATTCCAACTGTATCAGAATAGTGCTTGGGTAGAATTACACAAAGGACAGTTCGACGGCAATGTTGTTACAGTAACAGGAACTTCAGAGTTTAATGATGTTGAAATAGCAGGAAACTTAACTGTAAGTGGCACAACTACAACAGTTGACACAACAAATACAACAATAAGTGACAATGTAATTGTTTTAAACAATGGCGAAACAGGCGCAGGAGTCACAGGAACAACTTCGGGTATTGAAATCGACCGTGGGTCAGAAGCAAATGTAACATTTGTATATAATGATAGCACAGACAAATGGACTATAGGAACTGAAGCATTTGAAGCAAGTGACATTTCTAGTTCAGACAATGGATCAATTACAGACTTTGCTTCAATTACTGGTGCAGGTTCAGGAGACCTTACACAGTTTGTAAACATAACAGGAACTGGTGCAGGAACATTAAGTTCATTTTTAAATATAACAGGTGCATCTGGTGGAACTATAAGTGGATTTACTACACTTACAGGTGATACCGGCGGAACTATAAGTGGATTCACTACTATCACAGGTGACACTGGAGGAACTATAAGTGGTTTCTTAAATATTACCGGCGACACAGGTGGTACCATTAGTGGCTTCACAACCCTTACGGGTGACACAGGTGGTACCATTAGTGGGTTTACTAATTTAACTGGTGACACAGGCGGTACTATTAGCGGGTTCACTGCAATTACTGGTGACACAGGTGGCGATATTACAGGGTTTACAAATATCACAGGTGACACTGGAGGTACTATTAGTGGATTCACTACTATTACAGGTGATGGTGGCGGCACACTAAGTGGCTTTGGTATCACTGGAGATCTAACTGGTGATGTTTATGCAGCAGACGGAGTAGCCAAAGTACTCGAAAACGGGACAGATGGAAGCGATGCTACATTTACTGGTAATGTAACAGGAAATATAGATAACACAACTCTTACGCTAGGTGGTACAAGTGCCACTGCTATAACATTAGGTAATTCAGGTTCAACTACAACAGTTGAAGGTACAATACAATTTACAAATGCACTTATTGCTAACAATCTAACAGCAGATGATAGTATTACAATTACAACAGACGTAGGTGACGGAAATGCTATTAGCATTGGTCCGGGCGGAACGAATACATTTATTAACTTTACCGCAGATAATATTAGATTTTTTGGACCAGTTACAAGTGGTATCACTGGCGACTTAAAAGGTAGTGTATTCGGAGACGATAGTGGAGTAATTGTTGATGCTGTTAACGGAACATTAAATGGGAATTTAACTGGTAACGTTACAGGTAATGTTGTAGGTGATTTAACTGGTACTGCTGATATTGCTACAAGTATTACAGCAGTAGCAAATAATACAACAGACGAAACTGTTTACATAGCCTTCCTCGGAGGAGCAACTGGAACTCAAGGTATTGAAACTGATACTGCCTTAACATATAATCCAAGCAGCAACGTTCTTACAGCCGGAGGATTTGTAGGTAATATAACTGGTACAGTTACAGGTGACTTACAAGGTAGCGTATTTGGTGATGATAGTTCATTGCTTGTTGATGCTGTAAATGGTACAATACCAGGATACATTAGCATTGCAACATTGCAATCAATTGTTGCTGGCGCAGCAACATACGGAGATTTCCAAACAGCAGTAGCAGCGTTATAAATATATTAAACTAGGAAAAAACAAATGAGTGAAAGAGAATATATTGTTACATTAAAAAAAGGCGTAGATTACAATGCGTTTAATGCAGAAATGATTGCTGCTACCGGAGGCGGCGCAATTCCTAACAGAAGCGCAACAGTAGCAAACGCTCGTCCTGGTTCACAACGTAACACGCACTACATGCTTACAGACGAAGAAGCAACAGCACTTAACAGCGACTCAAGGGTTGTTGCATGCGAACTAAGACCAGATCTTCGTGACGATATTGAAATTGGTCTCCACGCTGTACAAACAGGTGTTTTTGCAAAGTCAACAGAAACAAGAGGTGATAATATAAATTGGGGGTTGCGTAGAGTTAATGAAGCAAACAATCCTTACATAGGCTACACTATCAGTGGTGGTTATAATTACACACTTGATGGAACAGGAGTTGATATAGTTATTCAAGATAGTGGATTACAAGTAGATCATCCTGAATTTCAAGATGCCGACGGAAATAGCAGAGTACAACAAATTGATTGGTATGCGGCTAGCGGACTTCCAGGAACGCAAAGTGCTAACCACTATAGAGATTATGACGGACACGGTACTCACTGTGCAGGTATTGCAGCAGGTAAAACATACGGCTGGGCTAAAAATGCAAATATATACAGTGTAAAAGTTGCAGGATTAGAAGGCACAGGCGACAGTGGTACAGGCATCCCCATTTCAGACGTATTTGATGTTATAAAAGAATGGCATAATGCAAAGCCAATAGATCCTTTAACAGGTGCAAAGCGTCCAACTATTGTTAACATGAGTTGGGGATACGGTAGTTATTTTTACGATGTTGACAGTATAACATATAGAGGCGCAACTACTGCAAGCCCTGATAATACAGGACAGTACAGAGATACAGCAAAAGGTATGATTGGTAGTTACTATAGTCTAACTTTTGGTTATCGATTTGGAATACATGTAGCATCTGTTGATGCTGATGTCGAAGAACTTATTGATGCAGGAGTACACGTTTGTATAGCAGGAGGTAACTATCGTCAAAAAATTGATATAGACGGCGGCGACGATTACGATAATTACTTCACTAGATCAGCAGCATCATTTTACTTTACGCCGAGCCAAAATGTTTATTACAACAGAGGTTCTTCACCGTTTAGTACTGAAGCATTTATTGTTGGAAACATAGACAGTGACATTGCAGCAAATGGTAGAGAACAAGCAGCAGAATCTAGTGAAAAAGGACCTGGCGTAAATGTTTGGGCTCCAGGAACAAATATTTTTAGTACACTTAGCACCACTAATTCATACGACGACGGCCCTTACCAGTTTAATGGTGATTACCTAATTGGTAATTTATCAGGAACGTCAATGGCATCTCCGCAAGTTGCAGGTGTATTAGCACTATGGCTTCAATTAAATCCAGGTTCAACTCCTGCACAAGCTCTAAATTATTTTACAGGGACTGCAAAAACTGATAGGCTTTATACAACAGGGTTTGATAATGATTATACAAATGCTAGAAGTTTGTTAGGTTCTAATAATAGATTTATTTGGAATAAATTTAATAGTAAAACACAACTTTCAATAGGAAGTACGCTAACAGAAGCTCAAACAGACACTTCTGTTATAAAAACATATGCACTGGCTGCAAGTTCAGGCTCAGTTGATGAGGGAAATACTGTTACTATTACCCTTACAACAACTAATATTGCACAAGACTCTACTGTTGATTATGTAATCACTGGAGTAAGTTCGGCTGATATTAACGGCGATCTTCTAGAAGGTAGTTTTACAATTGGCGATGACGGTATTGGAACAAAAACTTTTACTTTTGCATTAGACGTAACAACTGAAGGTGCAGAAACTATGGTACTTGAACTAGTAGGTATAGACAAATCAGTTTCAGTTGTTGTTAATGATACAAGTACATAAGGATAAGACATGGCAATTCAATTAATCAATGTTGGTAGTGTAGCAAATGACGGTACAGGTGATGATCTTCGCGAAGCGATGATCAAAATCAACACCAATTTTGAAGAACTAGATCTTAGAGACGACGAACAAACAACTGTTTCAAATCTTGGATCAGTCGGCGAAGGTCTTTATTACAACAAAGTAAATTACGATCTACAATTTAAAAAAATTGCCGGCTCAGATAAAATTACACTTACCGCAGATGAAAATAAAATTGTTATATCGGCAGATGTAGGTTTAGACACACTTACAATAAACAGTGACAGTGGAAATGTAACGCTTGACGATGTAGCGTCCTTTACTATTGCAGGCGGAGATGGTATTACTACTTCAATTGTTGACAGTACTCTTACTATTGAAAACACTAACATTGCTGAACTAGTTGAAGACCTTACACCTCAGTTAGGCGGCAATTTGGACGCACAAGGAAACGATTTATTAAATGTTGGTGTAGTTAATGCAAGTACAATCACCGGATTTTTTGCAGGAAACATGGAAGGCAATGTTTGGGGTTACGATATCCGTGATTGGGCAGAATGGAATGCTGGATTCGACTTTGGTGGCATAGTTCCAGATTATAGTAGTCTAATGCATTTCTTAGTAACAAACATTGATGTTGATTTAGGAACATTTGGTGCACCGGCTTCTGGAAACATAGATCTTGGAAGTATATGATTCCGATAAATACTTGTAATAAAAGGATTCAAGTATGGCGCAACCGGATAGTTTATGGTCAGTTCCCACAGGTAGAAAAATTGCAACAATGGTCGAAAGATCCGTTGTTAACTTACTACTACCACTAAATTCTGCTTACAATAGTAATGTCGAAGTTATTGCAGGTAGACTGCCTGCTGGCTTGCGTATATCAGAAGATCAACGTTTTATTGAAGGAACTGTTTACGAAGTTGCATATAATACTTCTAGTAGATTTACATTAAGAGCAACTTACAAAGATAAACTAGAAGACAGAACTGTACAAATAGATGTTTCTGGTCCTGATGCACCCGAATGGCGTACAAATGAAGGCTTGCTTCCTGTAGGGCCAAACCAATCGCTTTTCATACTTGATAATGCAATTATAGATTACCAACTTGAAGCAGTAGATCCTGACCTAAGTGCGGGAGATGTTTTAGAATATTTTATTGCTGAAGGCGACGGGGTTCTTCCTCCAGGTGTATCTTTATCACTAGACGGAAGGTTAACTGGAATAGTAGAACCTTTGCTTAGTTTAGATTTAAGATATGTCGGCGGCGGATATGATACATCGCCATTTGCTGGTTTACCTATGGACTATGGTATTTTATCAACAAACGGTTTTAGTAGTTTTTTCTATGACACAGTTGATTATGATTATAACGAACCTTATGCAAACCCTCGAAAATTAAATAGATATTACAATTTTAGAGTTACAGTTACTGATGGCGAAAATTTTGTAAAACGTGAATTTACAATTTATCTTGTAGGCGATGATTATCTAAAAGCAGACAACACAATCATGCAAGTAGGTACAGGTGTATTTACTGCTGATGCAACAAATGTTAGAACACCGGTTTGGCTAACCCCTAGAGATTTAGGATATAAAAGAGCAAACAATTATACAACAATATATCTTGATGTCATACAAAATCAAAACCTAGAAGGAGTGATTGTTTATACACTTGATAGTACTAACGACGACGGCACACCAAGTATACTTCCACCAGGAACAACACTAGATAGTCAGTCAGGTGAAATAACAGGACGACTACCGTACCAACCTGCTATTACTAGAGATCATAAATTTACAGTAAGAGCAACGAGAATTACTACTGATTTAGAAACTGTTTCTATTAATGCAAACTATTACGAAGATACACTATTAGGAAAAGACTCGTTTAAGGTTTACAAATTAGATCTTACCGGAGATATCGACGGAATAAATGATTTAACTGAACTTGTTACTAGAGATATACTTTTAGAAAATAGAACATATCGTGTTACTAACGTTGATGCTAGAAACAGTGAATATGATATTATATTTTTAAGTTCAACATTATCACCAAGTATAAGTTTAATAGTATCACGTACAGCCAAAACTGGACAACCTACAATATTTGTTAACAGATTAAATGAAGCACAAAAAGAAAAATATGCTAACAGAACTATTAGATTAAGTGATTCTGAAGCATATACTATTAGCAGTATTGTTCCTTATCTCGAATGGGATGTGCAACAAACAAATCCTTCAGAAGATGAAATTTTTCCTAGCGGGTCGCCAAGAAGAATTGCAGCAGGAGAAAATTACTTCATCGGTGATTATATAATATATGGTAGTGAAACAGGCGGCAATGATAGAATTTATATAGCCACTTACACACATACTGTTTCTGCACAGACTGATGGTGATGATAATCCTATTGTTGTTGACGGTGTAACACAGGTTGTATTCAACGGTGCAAATTGGACAGAAGTAGCAGAAACAATCGACGAGTTAAGTTTGTCTATAAGAAAAGAAGCACTAATACAAACACTAGAAGCAGCATACGGACATACAGCATACGTAAACATTGTAAATGCACAAAACTGGCGCATAAGAATTCCTAGTACAAGTTTAAGTAGAATTGCAAATAACATTAAACAATTCTTTACATTAGGCGATGATAGTACCCAAATGAATGTTACCCTAGTAAGAGATAACGAACACAGACTTTTGCTAGATACAAATTTAAGTACACAATTTAGTCAAGGTAGAAACATTGGTATAGCATTGTTTAAAAACGATGGATTTTTTGAAAATGTTATTGTAGCAGCGAGAGACGAAGTTGACATTCCTAGTACTCCTAAAACTTTTGAACTTAAAACTATTGGTGAAATTGATAGTGAAATATCTTGGATTACAGATGCAGATTTAGGAACTATTAATGCAAACTTTAGAAGTTATTTAAAATTAGAAGCACAAACTACGGTTCCTGATAGTCCTATGATTTATACTATTAAATCGGGTAAGTTACCATATGGATTAAGTTTAAGTTTCAATGGAGATATTATTGGAGCAGCAAGACAGTTTGAAACTTCAGAAGGTCCTGGATTAACACTTTTTGATAGCGGTAATGCAAAATGGGATGGATATATCACGGGTGTAACTACATTTGATAGAAAGTATACATTTACAGTTGAGGCACGAGATCGTTTTGGATTTACAGCGATTGAAAGAACATTTACTCTAAACGTAGCAGACCTTGACAATGTTGTTTACACTGACGTGTATGCACGACCTCTAATTCCAGCAGATCAAAGAACTGCATTTAGAAACTTTACAAGTAGTTCAGAAGTGTTCCCACCGGATAGTATTTACAGACCAAGTGATTCAAACTTTGGAATTAAAAATCAAATGGAGATGCTTGTATATGCTGGAATAGAATCAACTTCAATAGATAAATTTGTTGCTGCCGCAGCAAAAAATCATAAAAGAAAAACTTATGCACTAGGCGAAGTTAAAAAAGCAGTAGCAATGGAAAACGGAACAACTGATGTTATATATGAAGTTGTGTACGTCGAAGTTATTGATCCATCTAATCCAAAAACAGGAAAAACTAGAACTAGTATTAATATAAACAACAAAAAGAAACTAACTGTCGATAGTATACAATACGCTGTAAAAGATGATGAAAACAGAACCGGAGCAGGTTATGATCAATTACCTGTTTATGGGCGCGGACAAGTTAGGTTTATTTTTGCAGAAGACGGAAAAATTATTGTTACGGTAAGAGACGATGAGCAAATAATTTTTGATGTTGACGATTCTGATTTTGAGCTGGATGTTAGAGAAGGTGAAGATGTTACAGTAAGTTTACAATTATCAGATGCCGAGCCTTATAGATTGCGTCCAGACACTAACACTATTAAAACAGATAGTGATGCAGTCAAAGTTAGCTCTAGCCAAGACAATGTAAGATATATATCTAATATTGATAATATGCGTTCAAACATTAAATCAATTGGAAAAAATGAAAGAAATTATCTTCCTTTATGGATGCGTAGCCCGCAAGATGGTTTCCAAGAATTAGATTATGTTAGTGCCATACCAATTTGTTATTGTAAACCGGGTGAAGCAGATGACATTATCAACAATATTAGAAATAGTGAGTTTGACTTTAAACAATTTCACATAGATATTGATAGATATATTGTAAGAAGAACTGAAGACTATGAAGATGAAAGGTACATTCTATTTGCAAACTATGCATACAATGTAGGATAAATACGATATGAGCGGAATACTAGGAACACATGATTTAACTGGTGGTGTAACACAATCTATATATCAGTGCGACACTGATCAGTTCACTACGGCTAATATTAGCATTTGTAATAGACACAATGTTGACGTTGAGGTAACACTTGCAATTACAGATGCAGAAAATGCTTTTGATGATGCACGTTATATTGAATACGCAACGGTATTAAAACCAAAAGGTGTGCTTGAAAGAAGCGCAGTAACAGTGCCTACAGAAAAGTATATTACAGTTTTAAGTTCGCATAATGCAGTGAGTGCTGTGGCATATGGTATTAGAGCAGGAGATGATATAAGTGTATCTGCAATAACTGATAATACAGATAGTGTAGGGCCAGTATGGGTCACAAGTGCAGATATTACTTTGACTTACAATGAATATAATAATATTGAGCTAGAAGCAACAGATCCGGGATTTGTTACTTACACAGTTCAATCGGGTACATTACCTACTGGAATAATTATTACCGACGGCTTTTTACGAGGAACACCAACAGTACCTGGAGAGTCTGCAGTAACTATTAGAGCTACAGACGAAAGCGGTAACACAAGTGACTTAGTTGCAACTCTAGCCGTAGATGCTCTTGTTACACAAAATCTTAGAGCATACTTTGTTGCTGGGGATACAGCCAGTTATCCAGGAACAGGAACTACATGGTTCGATCTTAGCGGTAACGGTTATGATGCAACATTACAAGGCACAACAGCATTTGATGCAGGCGACAGCAGTATTAACTTAGGTAGTACTCAGAACACAACAAACTATATCACTCTCGATATTAACGCACTACAAGGTGCAAGTGAGTTTACTATAGATTTATGGTTACAACGAGACGCAGCAAACACAGATTTGGATACATTCTTCACAATGGGTAGTGGTAACCATGCGCTGATGTATCAAAGAACAAGTAACAGTGAGATAGCATTTGAAAACACTAGTGCAACAAACTTTAGTGGTGCATCGTTTACTAACGGAACAATAACAAATCTTGTTATGCGCGGAGTAGGCGGAACTGTATCTTTGTACAAAGATAATGTACTAATAGGTAGTGGTTCAAACACTACTACACTAAACGGTAACAGTACACTAGGTATTGTACTAGGACAGGAAATGGATGCAAACAACGGTAACTTCGAAAGTACACAAAACTTTAGAGGTAGATATTTCGAAGTTAAACTTTATAATAGATCATTAACTACCGATGAGCTAAACGCTAACTACGCGAACTCAAAAGCAAGATACGGATTTTAAAAAGGATAAAAAATGGCAAGTTCAATAATAAGTTCAACAATAGATGCAGCATATCCTGTAGCAGGTGTCGATAACGATACCCAAGGATTCCGTGATAATTTCCAAATT
>Ga0255759_10000331_pt1 | contig 42191 bp, 44 predicted proteins | sample 101ome_20_FD_179959 | JGI IMG/M metagenome (GOLD analysis project Ga0255759, IMG submission 179959) | Coastal salt marsh microbial communities from the Groves Creek Marsh, Skidaway Island, Georgia - 101404AT metaG (version 2) | ecosystem: Environmental > Aquatic > Marine > Intertidal zone >... | reverse complement strand
TGCTTGTCAGCTGTAATGACCTTGGGTCGTGCGATCACTTCACCTCGGCCTTCAGTTTCAAGCGCAGACAGCTCCATGTCGAGCAGGTAGTCTTCGCCAACCACCCCGAAAGCGAAGGTAGTCGCGTTACCAGGGGCGCCCAGGTCAACGACCAGGTTGTCCTCAGAGTTGTAGGAGAAGCCGCTATCATCGCCTTGTGCATTGTTCGCGTCCTTGATCTCATCGAGTGTGGTCAGTGAACCACCGAAGTGACCGAAGGTTTCCCCGTCATCATAGTGTTTGAAACCCAGCGCACCCCACCTGACGCCCAGGGATTCACCAAAGCTGGAAGTCGCGGTCACAATCCTTGCCTCAATCAGCACCTGCCGGACAGGCACATCCAGGCGATCGAGCACCTGTCGAAAAGAATTAATTCGATCTGTTGTTTCCGTGATGATGATAGAGTTGGTTCGTTCGTCGACAATGACTGACCCACGCGGTGAAATCACACCTTCACCACCACCTTCTTCACTGCCACCACTCTGAAACAGCGCGAAGATCTCGGCCGCACTGGCATACTTGACCTCGATGAACTCGGTTCGCAGCGGAGCAAGCTCAGACAGCTGCTGTCGAGCTTCGAGCTCAAGCTGCTCACGAGCCTGCAGTTCAGCCGCAGGCGCCACCGAGAGAACGTTGCCAATCAGGCGCTTGTCGAGACCTTTAGTGCGCATGATAATCTCGAGCGCCTGGTCCCAAGGCACGTTTTTCAATCTGAGTGTAATTCGACCCGCAACGGTATCGCTAGCCACCAGGTTGAGGTCCGTGAAGTCCGCGATCAACTGCAACACTGAGCGAATCTCAATATCCTGAAAATTCAGTGACAGTTTCTCTCCGCGGAAACGAAAGGCCTGTTCAGCTGAATCAATATCGCTCTGAGTGAGCGGTTTTACTTCGAGTGTGAAGACATTGTCGGCCTGGTAGGCGAGATAATCGAAGTCACCGGTGGGCTCAACAATCATTACAGTGTTACCGTCTTCCGGCAGCGAGTCGACCATCATTACCGGGGTTGCAAAGTCGGTCACATCAAGACGGCGCTGCAGCGCCTCGGGAATCACCGTGTTGGCAAACTCGACCCGAATGTTACCGCCCTGGCTGGAAACGTCGACACCGATGCCGACCTCGCTAAGGCGGACGATGACACGACCCTCACCATCTTCGCCACGCCGAAAGTCGATTTCTTCAACAAGCGGAAATTCTTCTTCCTCGTAGGTCGGCGTGACCGTGGCACCGGCGATACCAACGTCAGTGTTTGAGATCAGGCCTTCGTCATCTTTACCGACCAATACATAAAGTGAATTACCGACGATATTGGCACTATAGGCGACCAATTCTGTCATCGAAACAATGACGCGGGTCCTGTCACCGGCTTCTACCACCGTAACGCTGCGGGCATTACCAGAGCCAAGCGGGTGATGCTTGGTACTCAACGCGCTTTGCACGCCAGAAAGATCAAGCGCGATACGGGCAGGTTGCTCAATCGTGTAACCGGTGGGTTCAGGCGGCGCACCATCGAAGATCATTCGGATCTCGGTTTTATCTCCCGGCAGGGATGAAAATTCGATATCCTCCATGACCACGCCAAAAGCCGTAGATGAGAAAAGCATCGACAACGCAACGATCCAGAGCCGGTCAATCTGACCGGTCAGCGATGTTCTTACAATGTTTATTTTCATAGTCTGTGCACTGGCCATATCAATGCCCCCAAAAAATCGCGGTATTTAAAGACCTCTGAGCTCCAAGGTTCTCGGTCTTCGAAGCCACCCCCCGGCGCCATCACTAACAATCTCGGTAATGTCGATCCTCGTGTCTTCAATGCTCTCTATCTGTCCCCACTGATCACCCATATAGTCGCCAACGACAACCCGATGAACACCACCGTTGGAATCCTCGATGAGTGCGAAAGTGGCATTGTCTTTCTGGAGCGTCCCAACCATTGCCAGAGCAGAGAGAGGAAAACGTTCCAGATATTGTTTAACGTGGTTTTTAGGTGGTTTGACGCCAATATTACGTTTCTGTTCTTCAGTTTTCGGCGGAACTATTATGGGCGGTTCAAACGGACTGCGCGTGTTCGATGCACCATAAGTAAATGCCTGATAGGACTCAAACTCCGGCAGTGGCGCGATGCCACCGCGCGGCTTGTTCTCAACTTCCTGCATGAAAACTTTAATGTCGGCAAACTGATCGCCACCGGAACAGCCAGTGATGCTCAGCAACGCCACCGATAGCCACAAAAGCTTTTTCGTATCTAACAACATGACCTGGCCTTAACCTCGCTCATCGTTGTATCGATAGGTTTTGGCCAGGATCACCATGCGCAGGTTGCTGCCTCTTGCATCGGAACCATCACCGCGATTAACCGGCGTAATCGTAAAATCGTGCAGCGTGACAATTCGCGAAAGATCAGCAACATCGCTGACGAACGCTCCGAGCCCATGGTAGCTGCCTGACACGACAATCTGGATCGGTTTCTCGATATAGAATTCGTGACTGGTTTCCGGCTGCAGTTCGATGTTGGAGAAAGACAGGCCATTTTTCAGGCCAACCAGTGTGATGTCTTCGATCAAGCCTGGAATCTCGGTATCAGACGGCAGCTGGCGTAGAATGGCTTCGAAGGATTCTTCCATTTCCTTCTGCTGGAGCTGATAGGCCTCAAGGTGAGCTGCCTCAAAATACTTGCTTTCATAATCCTCGCGCAGTGTCTTTTCTTCCCGGGTCACTTTCCCGAGCTGCTGCTGGAGGTTAGTAACATGCAGGAAGTATCCGCAAGCCAGCGCGCCGACAAAGACAATAATCCAGATAATGATCTTGATCGGCAGTGGCCACGAACCAACATTATTGACGTCGTTGAGCTGCTCGACGTCAAAATTTTGTATGCTCTCGAGAAGATCTTCCATCGCCATGATCAGTCACCCTCTCGCTTCGGGGTTGTCTGCTCGACCGTCATGGCAAACTGACTGGCCTGTGGTCCGTATGACGGGTTGGCGTTGATGGCTGTCACGTTTGGCCCTACAAACCACTCCGAGTCAGAAAAGTTTCGCAGTTGGTTTGAAATACGGTTGTTGGATTCAGCAACACCGTTAATCGCCAGGTCCGCCCCCTGCATCTGTACCTGGGTGAAAAACACCCGTGGCGCCAGTTGACGCGCGAGCTCATCAAACACTCTGACAATAATCGGCCGGTTACCCTGCAGTTCCTGGATGACCTTCATCCTGGCCAGCAGCTGGTTACGTTTCTGCTGCAGCAATTGAATTTCTGAAATGCGCTCCTCTAGCACAGTGATCTCGCGCTTAAGGAAGTTGTTACGCGTGGTCTGGTTATCGATGGCCGCGTTGTAGTAGCGATCGACGCCAAACACGATCAAGCCCGCCACAGCGAGGACGCCGACCGTGATCTGGAGAAACTCCTGTTTCTTCTGTTCCCTGAGCTCTTCACGCCAGGGCAGCAGGTTGATGCGAATATCATGACTCATATCAGCGTCTCCTCCCCGACTCTACTCAAAACTTCTTAGCGCAAGGCCGCAGGCAATCATCAGTGCCGGCGCATCTGCCGCGAGGTTGGCTTCGTTGACCCGCGAAGACAGGGTCATATTGCCGAAGGGGTTGGCAATCGTACAGGGCGTACCGAGCTTCGCGGCGACCATATCTGGGAGACCATCAATGGAGGATGTGCCGCCCGCGAGAATGATGTGGTCAACATCATCATAGGCGCTCGACGAGTAGAAAAACTGGAGTGAACGCGTGACCTGCTGTACCACTGCTTCTTTAAATGGCTGGAGTACTTCAGTTTCGTAGTCGTCTGGCAGACCGCCCTGTTTCTTGGCGAGACCCGCTTCCTCGACAGAAAGGGAGTAACGTCGCTGAATCTCTTCGGTCAGCTGCTTGCCGCCAAAGAGCTGTTCCCTCGTGTAGGGTGCACCACTGTTCGTCAGGACTGACAGGGTGGTCATAGTCGCGCCGACATCGACAACAGCGATAACCTTGTCATCGTCCTCATCGTCTTCATCGATCTCGAAAAACTGGTTGCGGATCATTTCGAAGGTCCGCTGCATGCAGTGTGCCTCAATATCGACGACCTTGGCCTTAAGACCACCGAGCTCAAGTGCGGCTTCGCGCATCTCCACGTTCTCGCGTCGACAGGCCGCAATCAGCACTTCAACCTGTTCTTCATTGCGGGGGGACGGTCCCTGCACTTCAAAGTCGAGCGCGACTTCTTCCAGCGGATAAGGGATGTACTGATCGGCCTCAACCTGGAGCTGGTTTTCCATCTCGTCTTCCGAGAGCTCAGCATTCATCTCAATGGTCTTGGTGATCACAGCGGAACCGGCGACGGCCACTGCAGCGAACTTGACTTTGGTTTTGCTGCGTTCAATCAGACGCCGGATTGCTTCACCGACGCCATCAACGTCTGAAATATTTTTTTCGACGACGGCGTTTTCCGGCAATGGCTCGACGCCATAGCTTTCAACCCTGTAGTCATTACCTGACTTACTGAGTTCGAGCAGCTTCACCGACGTGGAGCTGATGTCGAGACCCAGCATGCTTTCTGGTCCCTTGTTTAGAAATCCAAACACGCCGTTTTCCTAAATTCCCTACAAGTACGGTCACTTACAGTCACTTCATGCAGGATTACATTAAATACCACCTGCTGACTTATCGCAAACAATTTAAATGAAAGAAATGTCGTAAAACATTCATTTTCCGACGATTTTCCCGTTTCGAAACACAACATGTTGCGCCTCCGAATCGCGCCAACCCCCGTATAAGGGGGCAACATGGTGATCCTTTTTCACCATTTAGCACGGACCGCTCGTACCATCTATAATGCTTGTCCTCTTTGGTGAGGTCTCATGCGGTACATAAGCTATCTTTACTGGACGGTGCTTGCAGCTGGCAGCGCGCTCACGCTGATCCTGTCGGCTGCCTTTTTGTATCTGAACCCACAGGTTCCCGACATCGAAAGCTTCAGCCAGGTCACCCTGAAGGCTCCTCTCAGGATCTACTCTGATGACGGACTCCTGATCCAGGAGTTCGGTGAACGCCTGTCCCCAGTTGAATACGAGGAGATTCCGCCGCTGTTTATCAGCGCCATCCTTGATACCGAGGACAAACGCTTCTTTGAGCACTCCGGCATTGACCTCGTCACTCTGGTCAATGCCACCTGGCAACTGGTCCGCAACCGCGGATCCATCAGAACTGGCGCCTCAACCATAACCATGCAGCTCGTAAAGAACATCTCGGGCGAGACCCAGGTCAGATTTCTGAGGAAATTCAAGGAGATGCTGCTTGCTCTGAAGATCGAGCGAGAGCTGTCGAAGGAAGAAATCCTCACGTTGTATCTCAATATTATCTCGTTCGGCAAGCACTCTTATGGTATCCAGGCCGCCGCCAATACTTACTACGGTCGGGACCTCAGCGAACTTACCCTGGCCCAGACAGCCATGTTGGCCGGTGTGCCCCAGGCACCCGAGGCCGGCAACCCGATCAATGGCCCGGCCCGCGCCCTCACCCGCCGCAACCTCGTCCTGCTGCGTATGCGGGAACAGGGCTCCATCAGTCAAGTCGATTACGAAGAAGCCGTTGCTGCACCGATCACCGCCCGCCTGCACAGCCGGGCGATTGAACTCCCCGCATTATACGCCTCCGAGATGGTTCGTAAGCGTTTACTTTCAGAATACGGGCGCGAGGCCTACAACCAGGGCATGATCGCTCACACCACGTTATCGAGTGTCATGCAGCAAGCCGCAGAGGATGCCCTGATCCGCAAGCTGATCGAATATGACCGCCGGCACGGCTATCGAGGGCCTGAGTTCAGACAGATCAAAGGGACCGATGAATACCTCAACGCACCGGAATTCGGATTGCCCCCCAACTGGTTGGCGACGCTTGAAGGCATGCGTCCATCCGGGGGCCAGATACCCGCCATTGTCAGCGCGGTCGAAGAAGATAGTATCGAAGTCGTCACCGCTGACCAGGCGTTCCTCACAATCCCCTGGGAGGGCCTCGACTGGGCACGGCCTTACATTACGGTTGACAGGCGCGGACCCAAACCAAAGCAGGCTGCAGATATCGTCAACGTCGGTGACGTCATTCGCTATGAAGAGGTCGAAGACGGCAGCCTACGCCTTGGCCAGCGCCCTGCCATCGAGGGCGCACTGGTTGCCGTTGATCCTTACGACGGCGGTATACGCGCCATTGTTGGCGGTTTTGACTTTGGCACCAAACAGTTCAATCACGCGACCCAGGCCAAACGACAACCTGGCTCAAATTTCAAACCGTTCTACTACAGTGGCGCCATCGAGAACGGCCTAACCGCAGCCTCCATCTACAATGACGCGCCCCTGGTCCTGCCCGGCGGGGAACTTGAGGAAACCTACCGGCCCAAGAATTCGGGCAATGTTTTCCATGGCAATATACGTCTGCGCGAAGCCTTGTACCGTTCAATCAACCTGGTTTCTATTCGTGTCATACTGGACTACGGACCTGAAAAAGCGGTCAATTACGTCTCCCGTTTCGGCTTCGACACGTCGGATTTCCCCAGTGACCTGCAGCTCGCCTTCGGTGGCGGCACTATCGCCCTGACACCACTGGAAGTAGCCACCGGCTACGCCACCTTCGCCAACGGCGGCTTCAAGGTTGAACCCTACCTGCTGCGTGAGCTGGACTCGATCAACAGCGATGTGATCTTTCAGGCTGATCCCGCGGTGGCCTGTCATGAGAACTGTGCTGGCCTGAACCGAGCCGAACGGGTGATAGATGCCCGTGTCGCCCACATCATGAACAGCATGCTGTCCGACGCGATCCGCCGCGGCACCGGCACCAAGGCGATGCGCAGCCTCAAACGCGGCGACCTGCGCGGCAAGACCGGCACAACCAACGATGCGGATATCTGGTTTTCAGGATTCACGCCGGACCTGGTCGCGACCACGTGGGCAGGCTTCAGTGATAACAGTCCGGTCGGTAGTCGCGAGTGGGGCTCTACCACACCGATCGAAACCTGGATCGAATTCATGGCCAAGGCATTGCCGGAAGAATCGGAGTCGCGGGTCCTGCCAAGGCCAGACGGCATTGTTTCCGTCAAGATTGATCCCGAGACAGGGTTGCGCACCGACCCGACCGACCCCGGTGGCATCTTTGAGATATTTCGGCAAGAGCATGTACCCGAGTACAACGGCGTGCTGCCACCGATTGAAGAAGTCGAGGCGACACAGGATATTTTCTAGGCGGGCGGAAGACTTCTCGCGGGCAAAAAAAAGGACGCTATAGCGTCCTTTCGTGTGACTTCGCGAGGCGTGGCTTCCGGGTTTGCGAAAAGACTTTGCCCAGAAGCTCTTTGGCAAATCCTAGGACTTGCGGCCAAACCGCTTGTTGAAGCGATCGATACGTCCTGCTGAGTCAATCACCTTCTGCTTGCCAGTGTAGAACGGGTGGCAGTTCGAGCAGACTTCAAGGTGGAGATCCTCACAGACAGTAGACCGGGTCTTGATCACATTGCCACAACTGCAGGTAGCAGTAATCTCTTCGTAGTTAGGGTGAACTTCGGCCTTCATCGTCTTAAAGCCCTGTAAATTAAAGGAGCCGGATAATACCAGAACGGCCAAAAAGAGCAAGCAAAACACCGGCCTGCATCAATCATCCTGGTTCAGACAGGTAAGCCTGAATAATGCCGCGCCCATCCTTCGGCCTGCTCAGCTTCGGCGACAGGAAAAACAACAACAAACCGGGCCCCTCGACCAAACTCACTCTCAACCTTGATTGACCCACCCATGAAGCGGACTATTTCTTTGCTGACCAAGTTCACAACAACTTGTCTCATGCGGGTTTCATTCGCCAGCTCAACGAAGGAACCTGAGCACCGATGCTCATTAGTGAGATCACCGTCAGACTGCGCTTCAATCGCATCGGTCTTTCGCGCTTTTCATAACCCACGCCTCGGGCGACGGCACCCTAGCTCGCGGTTTCCATCACACTGTTCAACCAGCGCATGCTTTTAATGTAGGCGTCATCGTATACCTCCGTATCGACGCCTTCCGACAACTGGTCCCAGGCACCAGACTCATAACTGGTGGCATCATTCAGGACTGAGCCTATGGTGCCTTCGTGCTTCATTACTGCCTCCTCGATTTCTCGAGCCACGCTGATCTGTCCGATAAGATTCTCTTGTGTGGTATCAAAAATCAGGTGCAGACCTGACATGACGCCTGCAAGGAAGTAACTTGAACGGTTGTCGTAGTTCATGGTTTTGGCCACCTGCTCACACATGGCTGCTCGGAGTAGCAGCGACCGATACATTTCCGCTGGTTTATCTGACTGCCCGCTCATGCCGACGATCATGGCCAGCTGGCGGACCTGATCCATACCGAGGAAAACAATCGCATCAGCGATGGAAGTCACCTCTCTGACCAGAGAATAAGCGGCTGAGTTGACGACTTTAAGCAGCTTGAAGGTGAGAACCGGATCCATTTGCACAATCTCTTCGATAGATTCCGGCGTGACATCTGGCTTCTGAATCTCTCCTAACAACTGCAAGACAGCAGCCTGGTTAGCCCCAAGCTTGCCTTCATTAAGCTGTTTTGGTTTCGTCAGGAAGTGCCCCTGGAAGAGATCGAAGCCAAGTTCGACACAGGCCTCTAGAGCATCGACGGTTTCGATATTCCAGGCCAGAACCGAGATGTTACCGCGTCGCTTCAGCACATCCAGGTTCTTCTCAAGCTGGGCCGCGTCAAAGTGATTAACATCCAGCTTCACCGTATGCGCTATATCCAGCAGGTCGTTTATCTCAGCATGCGCGCCGTAACCGCCAAGAGAAACCTTATAGCCGGCATCGGCCAGACCACGTACTGCCGAGACATAATCCTTTGCGCTGCCATTGGGTTTCTTTAGATCCAGCACAACATTGTCACTTGCAAACTGCGGGACCCAACCCGGTTTTATTGTCGCTTCTGGCACCGTGATGTATGCCGGCAGTGCCTTAACTTCACCAGACTCATAAATTGACGTGTATTCGTCGAGAAGCAGTTGTACCGCCAGATCGTTATCGCCGAACAACTGCTCTTCAGTTTCCTCGCCGTCCTTGTAGAGAAGGTTGTAAGCAACGACTTTCAAAGAATCATCGAACACGGGCTGCCTGACCATCTGAACGCTTGGCAACTTTCCACTCACTACTTAGCCCCCTGTTGGACTGGTTTTCGCTGTCCGAAAGGTCTGGGCCTAGGCCCGTTTCCTGTCAATTTACTGATATAGTCTCGCTTCTTTCCCTCTGAATACCGACGCGAGAAAGCCGTATACATGACCCCAGAGGCTGAGTGCCACGCAGTAGTGTGCGTCTTGATTGCCGGCACGGTCGCTTTGACGATCTGTATGCCTTTTTCAGTTAGCACTATCTGTTGTACCCTTGTTCCTGGATTGCCGTTGAAGCGCCTCCTTTCGTCGAACATATCGGCGATCAGAGAAAATTCTTTAGCGTTTTTCTACCCTGGCCGACCAGTGGTGCTTTCAGTTCTCTTAGGGTCCAGACATCGACGCTATGATTCGGCGGCCCAAATAATGCCAGGGTTTAGTCGATAACGAAAACTAAAGAATAACGCGTTTCTGCCGCTATAGGTTGGTTGCATCTAATTTCGAACCGCAGGTAAGTAATTTGACTTCAGAAACCAGCAATCAGACTAATACCGAAGACATCCGGGCACAACTGGGTGCTTCCACAAACAGAATCAGAATCTATTCGATCGCTGGCGCCTGCCTGTTAGCGCTGACCATCGGCCTCCTGCTCTTGCTCGGACAAGCTGACGCGCGGGCACCATTTCTTATTTTTGCTCTTGTTTTTGCGGGATGCATCGGCGGCGCGATCGTTTATCAGGTCAACTTAATGCTGAAGAAGATCACCGAGACTGCAGCGACTGTCAGTTACCAACTAGATATCTCCGAGAAACGTGTCAGCAAACTCAAATCACAGTTGGCCGACTCGCTGGAGAAAGATGAATTGACCGGGTGCGCCAACGAGGCGAAATTTCTGGCAGAGACCACGCGTCACATTGCACTGCACAAACGCGCAGGTCTAGGATTTGCGATTCTGCGCGTTAGGATTGACGGCTACGATGAACTGCTTGCCGAATTAGGCAGCAGGGGCACCAATGAAATGTTAAAGGCATTCAGCCGCATCCTCTTCGGTTCAACCCGAGAGGTGGATATCACGGCGCGCCTGCAAGATGAAAATTTCGTAATTCTGCTTGCGGACACGGATACCACAGGCGGCGTCCTGGTCGCGAACAGGGTGATGAACCTGACGCAACAGTTACAAGTTAACCACGACTATTCATCGGTGACCCTCTCACTTGGGGTTACTGAAAACCATGACAGCGCGACCGCAGAGCAGCTCCTGATAGAGTCAGAATCAGCCCTGGCGCACGCCTTAAGAGCCGGTGGCAACGCTGTTGCCGTCTATGACAAAAACGCCAGCGCTACTTTGCAATCAGTTCAGGGGTGAACTCAATCAGTTGATCGTCGCCGACCAGACCGACGGGCTGCTCGAATCTCCTGCCAACAAAGTTAACAGTGTCATTTAATTTACCAGTGCTTTCGCCGCTTCCCTTATCTGCAAGCATCAACAGGACACAGGAACCCTCGAACAGGCTGAGCACCTTAACCGTTAATCGAACATCAAGACATCCACTGTCATAGAGGCAAACCCCCAGGCAAAATCCTCACCAGACGCGCCATGAGGATTTTTTCAGTCGGTATTAACAGCGCTGTTTATCTCATTCAGGATTGTGCTCAGGCGGTAGGGCTTTCCTATGAATCCATCAATACCTGCATCATAGGCCTTTTTCACATCCGCATCGTAAACGCGCGCGGAAATCGCGAGAATCTTTACATCCATCTCTTGCTTTATCCTGCGCGTCGCTTCAAAACCATCCATGACAGGCATCTCGAGATCCATCAGGATCACATCGGGCCGAAATTCCCGCACGCGCTCTAAAGCCTCTAACCCGTTCCCCGCTTCTTCATATGTAATGCCTTCAGCGGTCAACAACTGGCGAAGAATCTCCCGCGCGGGGAAACTGTCATCTACCACCAGAACACGCGGCATGTTCGACCCAGACTCCCGATGCAATACGGGCACATTTGAATTGACGGTTTCATCGCCCAGGAGCGGCAGCAAAACTTCAAATTCAGCCCCACTGCCAAGCTGACTTCGCACTTCTACTTCTCCGCCCATTGCTCGCGCATAGCTTTGGCAAATTGACAAACCGAGGCCAAGGCCATGCTCAGCTTGATAATCGAGGTGTTGAAATGGTTCAAACAATGAGCCCGTTAGCTTTTCGTCAATACCGCGGCCGGTATCTTTGACCCTGATCAAAAGACCATTGGAATTCCTTTTCTCGAACTCGATCGAAACCTCGCCTTTCTTCGTGAATTTGAATGCGTTATCCATCAAGACAAAAATGATCTGGCGAAGCTTGTCGTAATCGGCAAAAAGCCTGTCTGGCAATGCTCCGTCGACTTTGGTGACGAGCTTTACATCGGAGATTGACTGCTTTGGGGTAAAGGCACGCTCGACCTCGGAGAGCAGGTCAGCAAGCGAAAACTCTTCCGGGTTTATCTTGAGATCCGCAGACTCAATACGGGACAGTTCCAGTATATCGTTGATGACCTGGAGCAGCTCCACACCGTTCTTATTAGCCATCTCAAGGTTATCTTTCTGATCCCCGGTTAACTGACCGGATTGCCCGATCAGTTGTTGAAAGCCGAGCACTGCGTTCAACGGAGTTCGCAGTTCATGTGAGATATTTGTCAAAAAACGGCTCTTGGCGCGACTCGAAGCCTCTGCTTCCAGCTTCAGCGTGTCCGCTTCTTCTTTCAGCATCTGATCTGTCCGATCAATGAGTATCGCCAGAATTTGCGTGACGGCGCCTCGCTCATCGTGTTTGAACGGGGTCAGCCAACAATTCATTGGCAGTCTGGTTCCATCGGCCAGAATGAAATCCAGCTCTACCATCACTCCTGAACCCGCTGCTTCAAAGGAGTCATGCACGAACTTTGCGATACTACAGGGCACCATGCTTCCCGGATTCATACACACCGGCAACTGACCAACATCCGAGTTGCCTGCTCCCTGAACGAGTCCAGCCTGAACCGCGTGCAAGTTGGCAAACTCGAGATCTGCTGAAGGATCAAGCAGCAACATGGAAATTGGTAATCTGTTCAAAACGCGTTTGAAGCCTTCTTCCCCGGCAGATCTCGCTTCTTCGAGATCGCGGCGAATCCTGACTTCATTACAGACGATAATCGTGCCAGCGTTGTTTTTCAGCAGCCAGACCTCAACGGGGATACGGTCGGTTGAACGACTGCTCAGTTCAATTCCGTCGAGATAGTGATCATCAAAGACCAGCTCTGACAGCCTCTCGACCTGCAGGTCGGTGCCTTCAAGGTACACCACTTGCGCGAAATCACTGAAGTCAACATTTAATCGGTCTGCATACTTGTTGACAAAGACCGTCTGTCCCATCTCATCAAGTTGGATCACAGCCAGCGGCAACGCATTTACCAATTCTGTAAACCGTTCATCTTGTTGCGCGATATTGTCGAGCAATTCTGATTGATCGGTCATGTCAGTAATAGAAGCGACTATCTGTGCAGTTGCATCTAACGGCACCAAAGAAATCGAGATATCAATCTCGCTGCCATCAGCCCGCAAACCTTTCAGTATCCGATCCTGGATCGGCTGCTGCGCCGCATCGAAACGCAGCTCCTCTCGCAGGGTGCGATGATTCTGATAAAGCTCTGGGATTAGTCGTTCGATCCTTCGACCCAGCAACTCGTCTTCAGAATAGAGAAAGATCCCCTCTGCTGCCGGATTAACCGCATCTATCACGCCCTCTTCCGATACCAGCAGCAGCCCCTCTTTATGGTGTCGCCAGAATTCACTGCTCTGCATTGATCCATACCTGCCAGTCAGATCAAGACAGAAACCTTTGATGGCAGCAGGCTGTCCATTCTGACTTTCGACTCGCCATTCCTGGCGCACCGAGCGCGTTCTACCGGCGCGCAGTTTTATCCGGTGCTCGTGAGATTGCAGGAGGCTTGTATATAGAGATTTTTCAAATTTCTTCTTAAAGGCGCCGCGATCATCTTCATGGACCGCGCTGTACCAGTCATCCAGCTTAAATTTTTGGACAGACCCCAGATCGTATATCCGCCTGAATTCATGGGAACAAACAAAGTCCCCGGATATGAGATCTATTGCCCAGCGCCCAATCCCGGCTGCCCGCTCCATACTCTTGAGCGCCTGCTCACTGGCTTCCAGCTTATCCTCAAGGCTGGCAATGCGTTGTGCTGTGTCCATAGACTAGTTTGGGACCTTGCGTCAGGAACTATTCCGCTACGCTGGCGGAATCGCGTGCACCCCTGCCTCGAGCATATCTTTCAGGCCCTGGGCACCATCTTTCACCATGCCGGTAAGAATCAGGCCCAGTCCATTCGGGCCGACTTTCTCACTGACAGAGCGGAACAATACATCAACACTGGGTTTGTGTCTGTTGACCGGAAGACTAACACTCAGCTTACAGGTCCACCGGACGCCATCGCGCTGGACCAGAGGATGGCGCAGCCCGGGAGCAACCTGACCGGCTGCTCCCGGCTGCGCCGTCAACCTACTGCAGCAGAGACAATACATTCTGCGGCAGTGCGTTCGCCTGTGCGAGCATAGCCACACCGGCCTGCTGCAGGATCTGTCCTCGCGTCAGAGACGCGGTTTCAGCGGCGAAATCCGCATCCTGGATTCGAGATCGTGCAGCAGAAAGGTTTTCAGACCTTTCCTGCAGGCTGGATACGACAGATTCAAAGCGATTCTGTATCGCACCCAGCGTTGCCCTTGTGCTGTTGATGGTCTCAAGTGCCGCATCAATTGATGACAGGGCGGCATTCGCGCCAGCCACGCTGGAAACGTCAATATTGGCGACAGCCGTACCCGTCAGGGAGGCAGCAACCGTCTGGTTATCAGTAAAACCAGCTGTGGTTTCAGCAGAACCCGTCAGGGTGATACCGGCAGAGGAAGTGCCCGTCAGGGTCACTGAGCTACGCGTCGTAGCATCTGCAGCGACACCGGTAGCAGCAGCAGTAAGCGTTCCGCCGAGAGAGTGAGTGATGTTTCGACCATCAGCCGCCGTCAGCGTTACACCCGTAGCGTCAGCACCCGTATCAGTAGCGGTTACACCAGTAGCAGCACTGATTGCATTGATAGCGTTGACTGTCGCTATTCGAGAAGCTGACGTGTCACCGGCCGTGGTGCTGAAGCTGGCTGTCTCTACACCATTAACAGTAATCGTACCTGTCGTGGTAGCACCCGTCATCGAGGTACCAGTGACAGACGTGGCTTGAGCCTGTGCTGTGACATTGGTGCCGGAGAGACCATTGATCTGGGCTGCAAGATCTTTCGCATCACCTGACGCAACTGCACCGACGTCAACACCGTTAATAATCAGGTCACCCGAACTCAGAGCACCCGTTACCGCTGTACCGACTGCGGTCGCAGAAAGCGATGCACCGAGATCAGCCGTCTTGGCACTGGTCACGCTGGAAACAGAGATCGTTTCACCCGCATTTGCACCGACCTGGAAAGCGGCGTTAGAGAAGGTACCGTCCAGCAGCTTGATGTCGTTGAAAGTCGTTTGTGAAGCGACCCGGTCGACTTCTTGAATCAGCTGAGCGACTTCCGTCTGGATTGCAGCGCGGTCTGATGCACTGTTAGTGCCGTTAGCAGACTGAACAGCCAGCTCCCGGATACGCTGCAGGTTGTTAGAGACTTCTTTCAGCGCGCCTTCAGCCGTCTGCGCCAGAGAGATGCCATCGTTGGCGTTTCTCGCTGCCTGCACGAGGCCTCTGATCTGGGAGGTGAACCGCTCAGAGATCGCCAGACCTGCGGCGTCGTCTTTCGCGCTGTTGATCCTCAGACCCGAAGAGAGTCGCTGCAACGAGGTCGCAAGATCAGATTGTGAACTGGTCAGATTCCTCTGCGCAGTCATCGAAGGGATATTCGTGTTAATGACTTGTGCCATGGTTTATTTCCTCATACTTACCTGGTTAGGTCTGTACTGAGGGTTTAGCATGGCCCCCAATACAGTTCTCGTGGCGAGATTTTCTATCTCGTCGAAAACTGTATCGGCGCCTAAATTAAATCCTTTAGGAAATTATTCGCACCCGTTCGACCACTTTGGGTCGAGCCGGGTCTCGAAAAGTTGTTTCTGAGCTGTGGTCACGCGCCTGTGACGCGAGTCACTAGAGATATTGGAACAAGGAAATGTTCTGGATTTTGATGTAGGCCTGCTGGGCTGCCTGCAAAGCCGTCAAGCGCAAATTCAGTTCAGTCACAGCTTCCGCGTAGTCGAGATCTTCGAGCGAGGAAATCGACTCTTTCAGCTGAATGACATTGGTTTCGTGAACATCTTGCTGCGTATCAAGGCTGTTCATTCTGGCGCCGACACCCGCTCGATGGTCCAACAGGTGTGACAGTGACTGGTCAAGGTTGTCCAGACCTTCGTTCAGCCGGTTGTGCAGCAATGCCGTACTGGTTGTGCCGCTGGCAAAGCCTTCAAGGACATCGACAGCATCCTGGATCGTGGCAAAAACATCCCTTACATCTGAGGGCTCGACTGTGTACGTGTCGCCGTTTGTCGGCATGCCATCAAAGTGCAACCGAGCGCCGCCAACATCAACAAACTCACCCTCAAAATAATCCCCGGCTGCCACGACAGCACCTGCGCTGTCTGTCACCTGATAGGTCATCGGCGTATCTGCCGACACCAGGCTGAAAGAAACGGTATAAGTATCGGCAACAAACGGGCCGATTTGTGTGGGATTGACGACCGCCCCGCCCGTGTTGGTTTCATCGGCACGAACGACAAACTGACCATTTCCCGTTCTGACGTTTCGGAAAACCTCGTGGCCATTGTCACGCACAGCCATCTGAATACCCGAGCCGACCTGGGTCATACGCTGCGCCCGGTCGCCGGCATATACGACGTTCTTCCCTTCTTCGCTGAAGGGCTGAGTGCCGACCTGAAACCCGGCAAAAACATATTCACCGGTGGCATCCCGGGTATTTGCCAGCGCAACCAGCTGAGATTTAAGCGAGGACAGCTCCCCGGCGATGGCTTTTCGATTGTTACTATCCAACGTATCGTTGTTCGCCTGCAGCAAAAGTTCGCGCGCACGCTGGAGCACATTACCAGACTGCCGCAGCACCTCTTCTGTTTGCGAAAGCTGCGTTCGCGCTGCATCGATATTTGACGAATACTGCTCGAGTTTGAGCACCTCGGTATTCAGGTTAAGGATCTGAACCGTAGCCGAGGGGTCATCCGAGGGTTTCAGGATGCGCTTGCCTGACGCGATTTGTTGATCGACCTCCGTCAGCTTCGCTTGCTGCTCAAGCATAATGTTGACGCTTTGTTGATAGATCTGGCTAGAAGACAATCTCATGCTCATGTGCTATCTCCTGGTTGCACTCAGCAGCGTCTGAAACATTGAGTCAGCAACGCTGACCACTCGCGCAGCTGCCTGATAGGCTTGCTGGAATTTCAACAGATTGGCCGCTTCTTCATCAAGGTTTACCCCCGAGACACTGGCCCTCGCGGTCTGCGCTTGTTGCAACAAAGTCGTCTCGGTCGACGCGTTGACCTCTGCCTGGCGCGCCTTGACGCCGACGTCGGCTACGATATTCCCATAAAAACTCTGAAAGCTGGACTTACCATTCTCGAGCACTCGCAGCTCCTGCATATCAACAAGCGCAAGGGCGTTGGTGTTGTCTCCTGTCGCCGTCAGGTTATTAGCGATCGTGAAGCTGTCACCTGCTTCGGGATTTCCCGACAGGTGCAACGTACCTATACCGGCGAGCGCAACATCGACGCCGGAAGCATCAGCAACCGGGTCATAGGCGATGGTCGCAGTCACAGCCCCACTCACTGTGTAGCCGGGCATTCCTGGCCCCATGGCATCGGGATCAAAACTGACGGTAATGTCACCGGCGATAGCTGAGTCAATGTCGGCACTCACCGACAACGCAGCATCACCCAGATTAGTATCATTCGATTCGCTCCGGAGTGCTGCAGCGGCCGCAATGTCGCCTGGCTTGCTCAGCTGCACTTCAAATGCAGCGGCACCACCATGCGTTGGCCTGATCAGGTATGTATCACCCGTTTGAGGCGCACCGCCCGTAATCGATATATCCATACCGTCCAGCGTAAAACTGCCAGCGCTGGTCGTTACGCTGGAATCTGACTTTCGCAGCATAAGCCACTGGCTGCCGTCATAGCGCAACTGATAATCCGAAGCCTCAATATCGGTATAGTCAGAGATCGTGACGTCGATTACCGCCGCGCCCGCATTATCAGGGTCTGCCACAACCCCCACTTCCGCCGGCTTAAAAAAGTCCTGCCCGAAGTTGCCGTCAAGGTCGAGCCCAAGCCGGTGTTGCTCATTGATCGATTCACCCAGACCTACGACCAGGACACCCAGCTGATTTCGAGTTTCATCTAGCACCTGGTCCCTGAAGTTCAGCAGGCCTTTGAGCTCACCGCCAGTGATAGAGGAGGTGATATCGGCATTGCTGCCATCCCTGGTATAGACCACTTCAAGCCGACGGCTGTCGAAATCGTTCTTGGCGGTCGAAAGTGCATTGACGTCCGAGCCGACAACCAGCGGCTGACCTGTTCCAATGAACACGTTGACAGCGCCGTCGTTAGTTTCAACAGTTGAAACACCCACCTTGGATGCCAGCCTGGTAATCAGAAGATCTCTTTGATCCATCAGGTCGTTGGGCAGAATATTGGCTGAGCTGTCTGACACGAAAACAATACGCTCATTGATGTGAGCTATGTTGTTGGCAATTTCCGTAATCTCGTTGGTGAGATTGACCATCCTGTTGTTGATCTCAGTGTTGAGCTGATCAAGGCTGTTGTCGAGATACTTCACCTGTGTCGCCAGCGCTTCGGCTTCAGCAATGACCACTCTTCGTTCCGGTGACGAAGCCGGATTATTCGCCATGCTGTTCACAGCACTAAAGAATTTCTGAATATTCTGATTAAGGCCACCGGCGGGATCAGCAAGCACATTGTCGAGTCGTGACACCATATCTGACATAGTGCTCAGTGAGCTCTCTGACGCCGTGTGCAAATGCACCTGGTCAACGAGATAAGCATTGTAGACTCTCTCGACCGGGCTCGCAGTCACGCCGGAACCAATGAACCCGGCACCGGTTTGCCGCGACTGCTGAGTCTCGAAATGGACAGCCTGGCGCGAATAGCCCTCAGTATTCACATTGACAATGTTGTTCGACGTTGTTGACAAGGCTCTCTGCAGCGTCAGCAGTCCGGAGGTCGCGATATTGAGCACTTCAGGCATCGGCGTCCCCAGGGGCTTGACCCTTGACTGAATCCATTCGGTCGGACACAGATAACTGCCTGGCAATAATGTCGGCGAGGCCGATACCACCCTGCGCGGCGATATCCATCGCTACCTGGTTATCAAACATGCTCTCATAGGTGTCCATCGCCGAAGACTCGAACAGACCACCTTCAATCACGGTTTCGCGCGCAGACTTGAGCATCATCGACAGAAACATAGACTCGAACTGGGAGGCTACTTCGCGAATTGCAGAATCGGGGTCAGCTTTTGCCCTGCCACGCAAGCTCGTCATACTCGCTATGTCGTGATAGGCAGACACTGTATCGCCAGATGAAATCGTCATATCACTACAAGCTGCGCACGCAGTGCGCCAACTTCCTCGAGAGCTTGAAGAATAGAAACCAGATCACCCGGTGAAGCGCCCACGCCATTGACAGCCTCTACGAGATCCTTGAGCGTAACGGTGGGACCGATCAGGAACATCGGGATCGCATCCTCCTGGATCGTAACTGCCGATTCCTGAGTTGTGACGGTTTCCCCGTCACTAAAAGCGCCGGGCTGGCTGACATCAGATGACTCCGCAACCGAAACTGTCAGATTGCCATGCGACACTGCCGCAGGCAGCACCTCTACCCGGTTGCCAATAACGACTGTGCCCGTTCGAGAATTGACAATAACGCGAGCGACTCGTTCCGCAGGCTCAACTTCAATATTCTCGATTTCAGAGATCAGCGTGATCTTTGCGTCTATTGTCAAAGGCATATCGACATCAATGGAAACGCTGTCTCTCGCCGTAGCGAACTGAGAGCCGAGGTAACCATTAATCGTATCTGCGACACGTTTTGCGGTTGTAAAATCTGCATCGTGGAGATTGAGCTGGATGGATGTCGCCGTTGCGAGCGGTGTTGGCACCGCGCGTTCGACGGTTGCGCCGTTCGGAATCCTGCCACCGGTTGTGCTGTTCACAGTCACACTGCTGCCATTGCCGCCTTCGGCGCTAAACCCACCGACGATAAGATTCCCCTGCGCCACTGCGTAAACTCTGCCATCTACACCTTTCAGCTGGGTCATCACCAGCGCACCAGCGCGCAGACTTTTCGCGTTACCAATCGATGAAACCGTGACATCAATCGTTTGCCCAGGTTTCGCAAAAGGCGGCAGCTCAGCCTGCACCATGACGGCAGCAACGTTTTTGACCTGCAGATTGACAGAATCCGGGACGACAATGCCCATTTGTTCGAGCATATTTTTCATGCTCTGCCCGGTAAAGAACGTCTGGCTGGTCTGATCACCGGTACCATCTAAGCCAATCACCAGGCCATAACCCAGCAGCTGGTTGCTTCGCACTCCCTTGATCGATGCCATATCTTTGATGCGCATGCCGAATCCTTCCGACGCGAAAAACACAGACATCAGGGCAATAATCAGGGTGGACAATGTTCTCATCGGGATATGCTCCTAGAACGGCCAGGCCTGGCTCATGAAGACCCGAGACAGCCAGCCAGGCGCATTGGAACGAGCAACTTCTCCTTTGCCACCGTAATAAATTTCTGCGTTCGCGACGCGATTGGACATCACTACATTATCGAGACTGACGTCGGTCGGCCTGACGAGACCACGAAGTCGGATATATTCCTTACCTCGATTGATCTTTACCCATTTCTCACCCTCGACAACAAGATTGCCATTCGGCAATACTGCCGCCACGGTCACGGCGATGGCACCAGTCAGGCTGTTGCTTTGGTTGCTGCCACCGGATCCGCTGAATTCGTGATCTGAAGACAGATCAAACTGCAACGTATCATCTCCGCCGCCCGGGTTCCGCGTAGCGCCCGCCAGGATCGGGTCAGTGATTTTGTTTGCCGACGACTTGGTAATGTTGGTGTTAGCTGTTTTTTGTGCAGCCGTCTGTTCTGCCAGCTGCACCATAATGATGTCACCGACGCGTTTCGCCCGAATATCCTCGTAGAGCCCTACAGAGGCTGCACCAAAGATCGCACCGTTGGACACTGGTCCCTGCGTGGGCAGCCGGTACTCGGTCATGGGAAATTGTTCATCTTCCAGCTTGGCGCCGGCACAGCCAGCCAGCAACCCCAGCGTAACGACCAGTATCAAATGATTTTTTCCTGCAATCACTTCATTTCACCATTTACAAGTTGTTAGTCACAAACTGCAGCATCTGATCAGACGTTGAGATAGCACGACTGTTCATCTCGTAGACACGCTGGGTTTCAATCATGCCGACCAGTTCTTCAACAACATTGACGTTTGAGCTTTCTACAAAACCCTGAACCAGCGAGCCAAGCCCATTCAGCCCTGGCGTACCCAGCTGAGGCACCCCACTGGCGCCGGATTCGATGTAAAGGTTTTCACCGATGGGCTGCAGGCCTGCTGGATTCACAAAGTCGACCAGCTGAAGACTTCCAACTTCCTGCAGCTGAGTCGTACCCGCACCACGAACTGTAACCGTGCCATCACTGCCGATACTGATAGCCTGCGTTCCCTCGGGAATATTGATCGCAGGTTGCAGAACGTACCCACTCGAAGTGACGAGCTGCCCCTGGTTATCTATCTGGAATGCACCATCTCGCGTGAACGACATGCTGCCGTCAGGGCGCAATACCTGGAAAAAGCCACGACCCTCGATAGCAACGTCTTGAGAGTTTTCTGACTGCACCAAAGCGCCTTGTGAGAACATCCGCTCTGTGGCAACGGTCCTGACGCCCATACCCAGCAGAAAACCCGAGGCGAGTTGAGTATCCTGTGAGGACTGGCCACCTACCTGCCTGATGTTCTGGTAAAGCAGGTCCTGAAACACGGCTCTACTCTTTTTGAAACCATTGGTGCTCGCGTTAGCAAGATTATTAGAAATTGCAGCCATCTTGTTCTGCTGCGCTTCTAAACCGGTTTTGGCAATCCAAAGTGCCTGATTCATAGTGTTACTCCATCAACCTCGTTAAGAAATCTTCATGACGCTCGTCATGGCCTGTTGATTTTCTTCAGAGGTTTGCATCATTTTTATCTGGGATTCGAACCTTCGTGCGAGGTCAATCATTTTCACCATGGCTTCGATGGGATTGACGTTGCTTGATTCGAGCGCACCCGACACCAGACTTAGCTCACTGTCGGGCTCGGCAACTTCAGTTTCAGGCAGTCGCAACTCACCTGCCTCATCTTTATAGAGTTCGTCATTGGCCAGCTTGACCAGTCGTATCTTGTCAACGACCGCTGTCGCTTCGGGACCCTGCCCCAGCGGCACAATCGAAATCGTGCCGTCACTGCCAATGGACAATTGCGAGTAAGGCGGCAGTGAAACAGCACCGCCGTTACCCATAATTTTCTGGCCAGCACCATTCGTCAGCTGGCCAACAGAGTCGACGCGAAGATCACCTCGCCGGGTGTAAGCTTCGGAACCGTCCGCCGACTCCACAGCCATCCAGCCATCTCCGTTTATTGCAACGTCGAGGACGCGCCCCGTGACGCGCTGGCCGCCGTCACTCGTATCGATCGCATTCAGCATTCGCGGACGACCAGCCTCGGTCTGGTACGCTTCACTGAATTTGATCAGATCGGCACGAAAACCCGGTGTGCCTGCATTTGCCAGATTGTGCGAGTTGACAGCTTGCGCCATCATCGTTTCTCTGGCGCCAGACATGGCAAGTTGGACCATCGTACTCATCGCGTTACCCCCTTAACTCACTCAACCCTAACGCAGGTTGATCACTGTCTGTGTTACAGCATCCTCGGTCTGGATGACCTGGGCGTTAGCCTGGAAGTTCCGCTGTGCGACGATCATCTTCACTAGCTGTTCCGTGATTTCGACATTGGATTCCTCGAGGGCGCCAGACTGGATCAGGCCGAGTCCCGAGTTTCCTGCCGAACCGATCAATGGCTGGCCCGACTCGGCGGTCTCAGTCCAACCCGTATCACCGGCCGGCTGCAGACCTGAGGGGCTGGTAAAATTCGCCATCATCACCTGCGCCAGGGTCCGTGATTGACCGTTGGTGTAGCGGGCAAAGACCACGCCCTGAGAGTCAATGGACACCCCGCGCAGCTGACCTGCGGTGTAACCGTCCTGGTCAGCACTACTGACCGCAAAACTAGCCCCGACCTGAGTCAGCCTGGACAGATCGATGGTAAAGTCCTGTGCAGATGCACCCGTGCCAGAACCAGAGCTGTTCAGCGGCGTCCAGCCGACAATGTTCAGTTCAAGCGGCAAGTTTGCCGGATCGATCTGACCGTTCGCCTGGAAAGGGATTGTATCCGGACCACCTACGGAGACACCGTCAATCAACGTATAGGCATCCCACTGGTTCGCGGTCGAAGACTTAACAAAGTACGTACTCATGACATGGCTGACACCCTGCTCGTCGTAGATGGTTACCGACGTGGAAGCGTTGAACATTTCGGGGTCAGGTGATGTTGGTGGACTGGCGAAGGCGTCATAGGGGCCAGCCCATGGAATCGCAGGCACCTCTTCCCTTGAATCCAGGTTCGCAGCAATCTCTACTTGCTGGGTCGCTTGCGGAGATACCAAAGCAGTATCAACTTGGATGTCGCCAACAAGACCGACAAGGTCTCCATTCGAGTTCGCCTGAACCCCTTGCAGCCGCTTGCCGGAGGTGTTAACAATAAAACCATCTTTATCGACCTGGAAGTTGCCGGCCCTGGTGTAAATTGATGCACCCTCATCGCTGAGCATGAAGAAACCAGCGCCATTAATCGCAAGGTCCAAAGAGTTCTGGGTAAAAGTAATGTTGCCCTGCGCGAACTCCTGGTGAACATTGGCCAGCGCCACACCCTTACCGATCGAGTTAGCCCCTGAGCCCAGCAGGCTGGTTGCAAACACATCTGAAAACTGCGCAGAGGATGCTTTAAAACCAGTCGTAGAGCTGTTGGCAATGTTGTTGCCAATAATACTGAGATCAGCCGAGGAGGCCTTAATGCCTGAAACCGCTGTATCGAATGCCATATCCGTCTCCTGTGATGGAATTGAGTTACTTGAATTGCTTAATGTTTGTCAGCGGCATAACCTCACCATTAGCCAATGACAATTCGACGGCACCACTTGCTGCCACCGTGATACTTTCAACCTGCTGCAGTGTCGACACTTCCAGCTCGGTCATTTGGCCGCCAACAAGGCCTCGCGCCGAAACCTTATATTGTCCGGCGGGCATGATGCCTCCGTCATAGTTGGTTCCGTTCCAGGCGAAGGGCAGTTCGCCCTGGGCGCCAGTCGGTACCGTGGAGCTATAAACGACCGCTCCCTGACTGCTTCTCACCTCGACGACCACATCTCGTGCACCCGCTGGCACCGCCACCTGGCCTTCAATCAGGCCGCCGTTGGTCAACCTGGCATCTCCGCCTTCGGCTATGACCTTCCTGCCGAGAAGCGAACTCGCTTCTACCAGCTGGTTTTGGCGCATCGAGTCAGCGACAGAACCGAAAGAGGTCTCGAGATTCTGAATACCGTCGACCATGCCAAACTGCGCAATCTGGGAGAGGAACTGGAAGTTATCCATCGGCTTGGTGGGATCCTGGTTCTTCATCTGCGCCACCAGTAACTTAAGAAAGTCTTCCTGGCCCATTTCGTCTTTTTTAATTTGCGGCGAACTTGCGCTCCCAAGCCCGGACACACCTGCTAATCCTGATACTGCTGACATGAGCTATCTCCTGGTTTGTTTATTGTCCGATCGACAGCGTTCGCAGGAGCAGTTCCTTTGAAGTTGTCATCATTTCGACATTAATCTGGAATGCCCGAGAGGCCGACATCATGTTTGACATCTCCTCCACGGCATTGACGTTCGGCTTATAGATGTAGCCATTTTCATCTGCCAGTGGGTCACCGGGTGCATATTGTCGGTCCGGTGGAGTCTGATCCTCCGCTATGCCGACGACCCGCACGGCAACACCCTGAGAGCCCATGGCTTCGTCATACACTGCCTGAAAAATAGGAGCCTTCGCCCGGTAGGCTGCCTCCGGCGTACCAGCCACTGTATCGGCATTGGCCAGATTGCTGGCAGTCAGATCAAGACGGATGTTCTGTGCCGCGATCGCCGATCCCGCCAGATTGAAGACATTAAATAGACTCATGCTTTACTCTCCTTTCAGCGCTTTCATGATTCCCTGCACACTGCCATTGAGAAACCTGAGGCTGGCCAGGTACCGAATCGAGTTTTCGGTGAATGCGGCCTGTTCCGTTTCCTTCGATACGGTATTGCCATCCTCCAACCCAGTGCGGACTTGCCGTTCAATCATGTGAGACGTCGCTGGCATGCCGGTGTCAATGTGACCGGCGCGAGTTCTGACTAACCCTCGGTTGATGCCCGCTTCGGCATCGGCCATGACAGCCCTGAAGTCGATGTCGCGGGCGCGATAACCCGGCGTGTCAGCGTTTGCGAGGTTAGTGGCCAGTAATTCCGCCCGGCGGGCACCCACCATCACAGAATTCGCTTGCGTTCCGAGCGCGTTGTCTATCCAACCCATGAGCGCTTTACCTCTCTTCGCACCTGCCTTTGTGCTTTTGTGCAGAAAGCACTGCCATTAATCGTGCAACTGATCCCGGAGGTTTCTGATGTGTTCAAACTTCATCCCGGTTCGGTTGCGTCAGCCTGAATAAAGCAAACGTTATGCCAAAGGGTATAAAGTGTTTTAATTCAATGACATAGATGTTTTTACAGGCGCCGGCAAACGCCAAGTGACGGAAAATTGCCGGTCAGCGGCAAGGCTATTCCCCCTTATATCGCCACTTTTCTGACACTCGCTGTGATGCGGACAGAGCATTCATAAGCGACAAGCGCACCTTATTCAGGCGCAGCGCTGTCGCTGGCTTCAATTCGCTTGCAAACTGCCGCGACAAGTGCCGGCCTCGTGCCAGCACACAATAGTGGCCTGCTAATTGCATTCCTTAGCTGCGAGTGAGCGGTGATTAACGAAAATCACCGGTAAGTGCCTGAGAATGCAGAGCCAGGAGCCGATAGGAGGAGCCAAGATGCCAAGAAACAAGCAGGTTAGATTCATCAAAGTCAGAATTTTGACGTGGTTTCTGGCCCTGACCGCATGCCTGGGTACCTGGCTGGCAGGTCCGGTAGTCGCCGGAACCACACAGTCACTGGACTCCATCAAGCAGGCGGCAATCGATCATGCACGGATGCTGGCACACCGTCAGAGCATGAATGTTATCGCGATAGAAACCGGCCGTCTGGATACCAGACTGCGGCTCTCATCCTGCGATCAGGCGCTGGAAACTTTTTCTCCGTTCGACACAACGTTTTCCCACCGGACGACGATCGGTGTGCGCTGTAACAGCGATAAACCCTGGACAGTCTACGTCCCGGTGACCGTCGCATCCGAAGTCGAGGCCCTGGTGCTGACACGCGCCGTGGGCCGCGGCGACATCCTGCGACGCAGTGATGTCAGCGTCCGGAAACAACGCCAGAACAAGAGCGGCATGGCTTTTTTTCAAGAACCGGACATGGTCATCGGCAAACAGGCAAAGCGCTTCATTCAGGCTGGCACAGTGCTCACACCCGCCATGATCGCTGAGCCGATCATCGTTAAGCGGGGGGATACCGTGCCCATCGTTGCCAGCCTGAGGGGCCTGAATGTCACGTCGAGCGGAGAGGCCCTGGCCAGCGCCGCCGCCGGAGACATTATCAGACTGAAAAACGGTCGTTCCGGACGAACAGTCGAGGGCAGGGTGCAGGCAGACGGATCAGTCGCCATAAGAACAGGTCAAAATTTAAAGTAATTGGAAAATCAGACGATATAATGATTAGCAGAACAGGATAAACCGAATGGCAATTGATATAAAAACCGGCAGCATGCACCCGGGGAACACCCTGGGCGTCGAGCGTGCCAACGCAAATACAGGCAAAGCCGCGCAGGACGCGCCTGCACCGGGCGGCCAGAGCAGTGCGGACAAAGTGTCTCTAACGAGCCAGGCTGAAAAACTCCAGCACCTCGACAGGATCGCCAAGGCAACACCCGATATCGATATGGACCGTGTCAACGCGATCAAAAGCAGCATTGCCAACGGCACCTTTCAGGTAGACAGCGAGAAAATTGCTGATAACCTGCTTAAGTCTGACAAAACACTGCCTCGATAGAACACTCGATACAACAATCTACAGAACAATGGGTTGAACCGATGAACATTCCTGCTGAAAGCGACATGCCCATTTCAAAGACCGACACGTCACAGGCCAACGTGTCACAGGTCAATATGCTGGAGACCCTGCTCAGCCTGATCGAAGCTGAACACCAGGCACTGCGCGATCAGGACCATGCTGCGCTGCTGGCTATCAGCGAAAAAAAACAGGATCTGATGGCCATGGCCGAAAACGCGCAACTGACTGCGACAGCGGGCCCCGAATCAATACGGGTAAACCAGCTGGCCGCAGAATGTCAGCGACAGAACCTCATTAACGGCGTACTCATCAACAAACTGATGGCAACCACCGAGAAGGCACTGGAGGTTCTCTATCAGAGCGGGGACAAACCTGCACCGGTCTACAGCGCCAGCGGCGCGATAGGATCAGCAAACACAACAAACCTGGAAGGATCTGGCCGCTTTAAGGCTCTGGTTTAATCGCCTATGGGGCAGTTCGACGAAAGCAACCTCATCCGTGAGGAACGCAGGAGAGCCCATATTCTGAAAGCGATGGCACAAAGCAGATCATACCTGACGCTGCTGGTGCCTGGCACTGCCGAGCCCTCACTGACAACGCTCCTCGATGTCAACCAGGAAGAGGGCACAATAATCCTCGACGAGGCCGTACCTCAGGTGAGTATCAGCAAACTTGAAAGCGCACCGAGAGTCTCGGTTCACAGCAAGCTGAACGGCATTCCAATTCAATTCAATACAAGGTTCGAAAAGCTTGACCAGGACGAGGATGGCATCGCCTGCTACGTCTTTGATTTTCCCGAGGAACTCTATTACGACCAGAAGAGGGAGAGCTTCAGGCTGCAAGAGGGTATTCACTCTACTCGCGTTGCTTTCCGTGTTGGCGAGAACGAGTTCAGCGGCCGAGTCTCAGACGTGTCGACCGTTGGCGTCAAAATTCGCCTGAGAGATCCTAAAAACCTCAAAGTCGGCGACATATCTGATGCGTTCAGTCTGAAATTGACCGATCAGTTAACTTTTACCACTGCCGCAAAAATCTGCCACCAGCTGCCTCAGCCAGGCGTCTTCGGCGTTGAATTCTTATCCCTGAATGATGCCGAGAAGCAGGAAATCCAGCACTGGATTATGGACGTGCAGCGAAAGCGGCTAAAACTTTAGTATACGCTGCAAACGACCTGGTCACCCATGACCGGATCTACTCCGCCGCTCTCCAGCCTTACTATTCGTCGAAGGCGAGCACGTAACCCACCCCCCATTTATCGTCTTGATCGAAGCTGCTCGTAGTCGTCCACGAGCGGTAAAGACGCCTGATTCAAGAAAAAACATTCCTGCACACTTGAGCGAAAATAGTACTCTATATCCCGCCTGCCACTATAGCCGGGCACCAGCGACAAAGATCAATCCAGACCTAACCGGCACTAAAGAAACATGGCAGTTCGCCGAACACATAACATTAAGCAGGATTCAGGCCTTCACATGCAGAATTTCAGATTCACAGTTGCTTTGGCTGCCATACTCTGCGCCATGCCCGCAAGCAGCCAAACCCTCAGCATCGAACTGAAACACACAAGCCCGCAAGAAATCAGCGAGAGCCTACTCGACCTCTATAATGACGATATCAAGGTCACAGTCTTCGGCACGAAACTGGTGGTTCGGGCGGAGACTGCCGACCTGGATGAGATCAAATCCCTTGTCGAGCAGTTGGACGTGCCAATCAGAAAGATGATTTTGGATATATCGGACCAACTGCCGAGTGCGACGAACAGTAAGCGATATCATTCTGCTCAGACAGACAGCTTTCAGCGCTTGCATGTCGTGCCTGGAGAACGCGTTTATCTCAGCCGCAGAAAACCCAATGGCAGCCGTGTCGCCGTCGGTTGGATCGCTGTCACCGAACCAGAAGAAGTCGACTATGCACTCTGGATAACGCCGCGCCAGATTGGTACGGATGTGATTCTGACCGTGCGCCACATCAAAACAACAGCGGGACACGAGGAAACACTTGATGCCAGCATTTCAGGAACCGTCGGACAATGGCTCGCTATACCTGGCGATATGCACTCGTTAGACCGGCGTTACCAGAGCGAAACCTCTGGCCTTTATATCAGGGTGAGTGAACAGCAATAAGCATTCATAAGAAAGCACTCATAAGAAAGCACTCACAGTGCTTCGGCCGCAATCGGCGGAGGCCAAAGATTTTTGCTCCGCAGCCGAAAGCAGGGTAAAAAGAATCTACTCAGGTTGAGGCAACCAACACGACATGTCTGCACCCCATACGACACTTTGCCCGGATTGCAGCAGTTCGCACACACAAAGAGTCACAGGCCGCACCTGGCTGGAAAGAGCCGGCGGATTAATCTACCTATACCCATTCCGGTGCCAGGTCTGCAGCAGCCGTTTTACTGCATTCAAGTGGGGTATCCGTTATCGCCGGCAAGTTATCGAAAAGCGTAAACACGAGCGCCTGAAGGTCGATATCGAGGCCCGGCTGCTGCGCAGCGATGAGAGCTGTGCAGAAGCGAAGATCTTCGACCTGTCAGAGGGTGGGTGCGGCCTCAAACCCTCTCATCAACTTGAGCCGGGTGAGGTCGTCAGCATTGAGATGATGCTCGGCGGCACTGAGTTCCGGATTGAATCAGCCATCGTCAGATCATCCACTCTGCACCGTGCCGGCATTGAATTTCTTGCCCTCGGCGAGGCCGGCCATATTGAGCAGATGAAACGCAACGTCCTGAGACAATATCTGCAGATTGATGCTGCCGCGTGACGCTGGCGTGCAGTCAGAGCGTTCACAGCGGACTATCAAAGCCTGACAACATCGACCAGTTTAAAGGCATCGTCGAAAATGACCTTGAACGCTCCCTGGACACCTTCACGCGTGACAAATTTCTGCAGCGCATTGGTAGGAAACTGCACAGTCTGACCATTTCGAGCCACCGCATGCACCATCAATCCACTGGCTGCATAGTTGGCAACATAGACGTCCGCGGGAATATTGATATCAACAATAAGAAATGACTCCGACATAGGTTTAGACTCTGCCTGTTTTCCTGCATATTGTCAGCGCATCCCGTGAGCCACCCGAGCCCGATAGAAGCCGACCGGTTACACCAGAACCTTGCCACACAACGGTATTGTTTGTTAATGGCTCTGTGTACAGCAGTGGCATAATGCAGGCTTTACCAGCTTAGAGAAGACATGGCGCTGCCGCCTCGATATATATCTGTTGCCCTGCCAACACCGATTCGCTCAACTTTCCAATACTTACTGGCAGAGAATCAACAGGCTCAACGCGGCTCACGTGTGCTGGTGCCGTTTGGGTCCCGCAAGCTGGTAGGCGTGGTGACGTCAGAGGACGATAGCCCTGAGGTCCAGAATCTTAGAACCGTACTGGACGTTTTGGAAAGCACGGCCTGCCTGCCCGAGTCGATTCTTGAACTGTGCGAGTGGGCATCAAACTATTACGAACACCCGCTTGGCGAGGTTATCGCTAATGCCCTGCCAACCCTACTGCGCAAGGGCGGCAGCCCTCTGACCCCAGTTGCGAAGCTGCATGCGACGACCGCAGGTATCGAAACGACAGCCGCAGACCTGAAACGCGCGCCGGCACAGCAGGCTTTGCTAGAGAAACTGCGCCACGCGAGCATGACCAAAAGCGATCTCGACACACACAGGTTCTCCAGCCGAACAATCAAGGTTCTGCGTGAAAAAGGCTGGGCCACCTGGGAAACAGAGGCGCCGGCTTCGCCCGGCACCTTCACCTACGGTGGCGCTGTTGGAGCCGATTTCGCGACAACCCGGGAGCAGCAAGCCGCCGTGGCTGCGATCGGCAGGCAGGGCACTTTTCTGCTGCAGGGTGTCACCGGCAGCGGCAAAACCGAGGTCTACCTGCGCGTGATCGAACCACTGCTGCAGGCCGGCAAACAGGTGCTAGTTCTTGTTCCGGAGATCGGCCTTACCCCCCAGACCATCGCCCGCTTCAAGGACCGGTTCAATGTCCCTGTCGCGGTCCTGCATTCGTCACTGGCAGAAGGCGAGCGCGCAATGAACTGGGTCAACGCCCGGGCTGGTGCAGCAGGAATTATCCTGGGTACCCGTTCTGCCGTCTTTACCCCACTGGCAAACCCGGGTGCCATCATCGTCGACGAGGAACACGATGCTTCATACAAGCAGCAGGACGGTTTCCGCTACTCTGCCCGGAACCTGGCGGTGCTGCGGGGCCAGCTGGAGAAAGTGCCGGTCGTGCTCGGTTCCGCGACGCCGTCACTTGAAAGTCTGCACAATGTCGAAACTGGGAAATACCAGCAGGTTCTATTGACCTCGAGACCGCCAGGGACGGCCAGCGAAACTTATGAACTGCTCGACACGCGGCATCTTGAAAAGATCGACGGCTTCACGCGTGCGCTGCGAGCGCGTATCGCCGCACAGCTGAGCGCGGGTAACCAGGTCCTGGTGTTTCTTAATCGCCGGGGTTTCGCCCCGGTCATGATGTGCAATGAATGCAGCTGGATCGCCCAGTGCCGGCGCTGCGACGCGAGACTCACTTACCACCTCGCGCTGAAGACACTGGTCTGCCACCACTGCGGCAGCATTGATCACAATGTGATCAGCTGCCAGTCCTGCCAGAGCTCGAGGGTGGCAGCCGTGGGCCTGGGCACCCAGCGCATCGAACAGACCCTCAAACAGCTTTTTCCAGGCACGCGAGTGCTCCGCATCGATCGCGATTCAACCCGCCGCAAGGGCGCGATCGAGGCATTTATCGACGAGATCAATGCGGGCGAGCCCGCTATCCTGGTGGGTACGCAGCTGCTCGCCAAGGGTCATCATTTCCCGAACGTTACCCTGGTTGCGTTGCTGGACATTGATGCCGGCTTCTACTCAACCGACTTTCGCGCCATCGAAAAACTCGGCCAGCTGATCCTACAGGTCGGTGGCAGAGCCGGGCGCGCCGACAAACCAGGCAGTGTCGTTATTCAATCAGAGTTCGCGAGCCACCCGCTCCTGCAGACACTTATCGAGGACGGTTACTTTAGCTTTGCCCAGGAATTACTCAGGGAAAGACATGAGTACGAGCTGCCGCCCTATGCCTTCAGCGCGCTCCTGCGCGCTGAGCACAACAGTGCCAGCCTCGCCCGCGAATTCCTCGAAGATATCGCTCGTGACTGCCAGCCTCACCCCCCAGCTTCCCTGTTGGGACCGGTGCCTGCCCTGATGGAAAAAAAGGCAGGCCGCTTTCGCCAGATCCTAGTGTTGAGCTCCAGCCAGCGATCGGGTCTGCACACGACCCTGCGACGGATGATCGACAGCGCAGAAGCGCACCCGCTCGGCAAGAAAGTCAGGTGGGCTGTCGATGTTGATCCCATTGAGGGGTATTAAGCGTTAAGATAGCGGCGATTTTCGCTGCCTATTCTCTTCCAAGATGTCCCAGGATTTCGCCAAGCCCCATCGCAGCAAGCCGCCCGCCGCGCCCGGGCCCGGCAGGTGGTTATGGTTCCTGACAGGTTTCATCGCCGGCGGGTTCGTCACCTTTCTGGTCGCGCTCTGGCTCCTGGTGCCCGACGCCGACCAGCCGCCGGAGCAGGCCGGACCCATCGCTGAACCCGAAATCCAGGCGGAGGAAATGCAATGGGATTTCTATGAGATTTTCCCAAAGTCCGTCGTCCCTGTGGTTGAAGACCGGGCAGAGCCTGACATGACCGTCGACGCAGGCCCGCGACGCTGGGTGTTGCAGGCAGGCTCCTTCTCCGACCCGAAAGATGCTGACGAATTACGCGCCTCACTCATCCTCATGGGACTTGAGGCGAGCATTACGCGCGTTGAGGTGGCAGGCAAAGACTGGCATCGCGTCATGGTTGGCCCGCTCGAGAGTGACCTCGACAGGAACCGGGCCCAGGACAGACTGGCACAGGCCCAGATCAAAGCGATCCCCATCAGGCTGAAGTAACGCACCACCTGCAGTTGAAATGTACTCGGTGCGCCCCCACCTATTAGGGACACCTCGGGGAAGTCATCAAATTGGATCAGTTCGAAGGCACGACAATTTTGTCGGTTCGCAGAGGCAACGCTGTCGTCATCGGTGGCGATGGCCAGGTCACCATGGGTGACACCGTCATGAAAGCCAACGCTCGCAAGGTCAGGAGACTTTATAAGGACAGCGTTATCGCCGGTTTTGCAGGTGGTACCGCCGACGGTTTTACGCTGGTCGAGCGTTTTGAAGGCCAGCTTGAAAAGCACCAGGGCAATCTCGTTCTCGCTGCAGTTGAGCTGGCCAAAGACTGGCGCACCGATCGAGCTCTCAGACGCCTCGAGGCTCTGCTGGTGGTCGCGGACAAGGCCAACTCACTGATCATCACAGGGAACGGTGATGTGGTCGAGCCGAACGACGGCATCATGGCTATTGGCTCCGGCGGCCAGTACGCGAAATCCGCGGCGCTTGCGCTGCTGCGCAACACAGACCTGAGCGCGCGCGACATCGTCGAGCAGGGGCTGTCCATTGCCGGCGACATCTGCATCTACACCAACCAGGAACGAACGATCGAGGAAATCACCTCCTGATCAGGATAACGGCAAACACATGTCCAATATGACGCCCCGCGAGATCGTCCACGATCTCGACAAACACATTATCGGCCAGAATGACGCCAAGCGAGCCGTCGCCATCGCCCTGCGCAACCGCTGGCGCCGGATGCAGCTGGACGACAACCTGCGCGCTGAAATCTCACCGAAGAATATTCTCATGATCGGCCCCACCGGGGTCGGCAAAACCGAGATCGCCAGGCGCCTCGCCAAGCTCGCCAGCGCGCCCTTCATCAAGGTAGAGGCGACCAAATTCACGGAGGTCGGTTATGTCGGTCGTGATGTTGAATCGATCGTTCGCGACCTGGCGGAAGCCGCAGTAAAAATGCTGCGTGACCAGCAGATACTGCAGGCGAAACCGCGTGCCTTTGAAGCGGCAGAAGAACGCGTGCTCGATGCCCTGCTGCGACCGGCGCGGGATGGCGAGCCCGATACCGCGAACAGCACACGCCAGCTGTTTCGCAAGAAACTGCGCGAAGGCGAACTCGACGATAAAGAGATCGAGGTTGAACTCGAGGCCTCGTCAGTGGGCGTTGAGATCATGGCACCGCCCGGCATGGAAGAGATGACCAGCCAGCTGCAGAACATGTTCTCTTCGCTGGCGCCAGGCAAGAAAAAAACCAAGACGCTGAAGGTCAAGGACGCTCTGCGGCAGCTGGTGGATGAGGAAGCCTCAAAACTGATCAACGAAGACGAGCTGCGCAGTCAGGCTGTGGACGCTGTAGAGCAGACCGGCATCGTCTTTCTCGATGAAATGGACAAAATCGCCAAGCGCACTGAGACCACTGGCGCTGACGTTTCCCGTGAGGGCGTCCAGCGCGACCTGCTGCCATTGATTGAAGGCAGCAATGTTTCAACCAAGTACGGCATGATCAAGACCGACCACATTCTGTTTATCGCATCCGGTGCCTTTCACCTGGCCAAGCCTTCAGACCTGATTCCGGAATTGCAGGGCCGCCTGCCTATCAGAGTTGAACTCGGCGCTCTGTCTATTGAAGACTTCGAGCGCATCTTGGTAGAACCGGATGCCTCCCTGGTCGAGCAGTACCAGGCACTGATGGAAACTGAGGGCGTCGGCCTCAAGTTTTCAGATGAAGCTATCCACCGGATCGCAGAAATTGCCTGGCAGGTAAACGAGCAAACTGAGAACATCGGAGCCCGCCGCCTGCACACGGTCATGGAGCGCCTGCTTGATGAGCTCTCTTTCAATGCGACTGATTCCAGCGGCAACGACATCCTGGTCGACGAGGCCTACGTCAATGAACAGCTCGGCGACCTGGCCCAGAATGCCGACCTGTCGCGTTTCATCCTTTAGGACCCAGCAGTGATTCCAACGGAGATCAGTGTCCACAAGCAGTCTGCGACGCTCGAGCTGAAATACCAGGACGGTACCCTGTACACCCTCACTGCGGAGTACCTGCGCGTCTACTCACCCTCGGCAGAGGTTCAGGGCCATGGCCCCGGACAATCTGTTCTGCAGCATGGCAAGAGAGACGTTCAATTTCTTGATCTCGAACCCCAGGGCAACTATGCCGTCAAAATTGTGTTCTCGGACGGCCATGACTCCGGGATTTTCAGCTGGGAGTACCTCTACCAGCTGGGTGCTCACCACGCTGAGAACTGGGCAGATTACCTTCAACAGCTGGAAGCAGCGGGTAAATCAAGGGCCCCCCAGTTCATCGCGCTCGGCAATTGAAACCCGGGTGTCTGCCTCAATCGCTGATTTCAAGTAAAATAGCGTCCCCGTTCACCCCTGAGGGGCCACCACATGGCACGTGATGACAGGCAGAAGGATCCGGAGGAGCTGACCCATTTCGGCTTCGACAGTGTCGCTGTCAGCGAAAAAGCGTCGCGCGTTGCCGACGTCTTTCATTCCGTCGCCGGCCGCTATGACCTGATGAACGATCTGATGTCGCTCGGCACCCATCGGGTCATGAAACAGATGGCTGCGAATGCCACCCGCGCCCGCCAGGGGCATGCTGTGCTGGATCTCGCCGGGGGTACCGGCGATCTGACCCGGATCCTGTCTGACTATGTAGGCGACGAGGGCCTGGTCTGCCTCTGTGATATCAACGGCAGCATGCTGGCAGAAGGCCGCGATCGTCTGCTCGACAAAGGTATCATCAACAACGTCTCTTTCCTCCAGGCTGATGGTGAAAAACTGCCTTTCCCACCAGAAACGTTTAACTCAGTCATCATTGGTTTCGGGCTTCGGAACTTCACCTCGAAAGAGACCGCACTGCGCGCCATTCTCGCCTGTCTCAAACCCGGCGGCCGCCTGGTGGTACTGGAATTTTCCAGGCCCAGGAACGACCTGCTGCGGGGCGCCTATGAAAAGTTTTCAGGCCTGTGGCCCAAAGTCGGCAAGGCCGTCACCGGTGATGAGACCAGCTATCGCTATCTCGTCGAGTCCATCCAGATGCATCCTGATCAGGAGACTCTGGGCCAGATGATGGAGGACGCAGGCTTTACCCGCGTCAGCTTTGAAAATGTCCTGAACGGCATCGTCGCCATTCACCAGGGCATGAAGCCGCGACCAGCACCATGACCCTGTTACGTTCTCTCTACATCATCTTCGTCCTTGCCAGACTGCGCCTTGATCGCAATCTGCCTGCCGAGGCGAAGACCTGGAAAACGCTGCCGATCCGCCTGGTCCTGAAGTTGTTTCCGGTACCCCGTGAGTCTGGGCCCGAATCAGCCAGGCGCGCCCTGGAGACGCTTGGGCCTATCTTCATCAAGTTCGGCCAGTTGCTATCGACACGCCGGGACCTGTTCACCCAACCCATGGCCGACGAACTGCAGAAACTACAGGATCGCGTGCCGCCTTTCGACTCTGCGGTATCTCGTTCAATCATCGAATCGAGCCTGGGCATCTCACTGGATGACGCTTTCTCGCGATTTGACAGCACGCCACTCGCATCGGCCTCTCTGGCGCAGGTGCATGCGGCAGAACTTGAAGTCGAGGGTGACACAAAAGAAGTCGTTATCAAGGTCATCAGACCTGGCGTCGAGGCCGTCATCCGCCGTGACATCAGGCTGATGTACTTCGCTGCGCGCCTCGTCGAGAAATTCTGGTCTGATGCAAGCCGGCTGCACCCGGTTGCCATCGTCCGGGATTACGAGGAGACCATTCTCGGCGAACTCAACCTGACGCAGGAAGCCGACAACACCAAGCGCCTGCGACAGAACTGGCATCTATCCGGCAAGCTTTACGTGCCGCAGGTGTTCGAGGCATTCACTCGCAACAACGTGATGGTGATGGAGCGGATCTATGGTGTCACGGCCGGCGATATCGAGACGCTGCGGCGAGAAAACGTCAACCTGAAAAAACTGGCACATCTCGGGGTCGAAATCTTCTTCTCGCAGGTGTTTGAGGACAATTTCTTCCATGCCGATATGCATCCCGGCAACGTTTTCATCGACCTGACTGACCCGGACAACCCGACCTACATTGCTCTCGATTGCGCGATCATCGGGTCGCTGACCGAGAACGACAAGAATTACCTGGCCCGCAACCTGCTGGCTTTTTTCAACCGCGACTATGATGAAGTCGCCAGGCTGCACATCCGCAGCGGCTGGGTTCCCCACGACACAGATGCTGACAGGTTTGCGGCTGTTATCCGCCGGGTTTGTGACCCATTTTTCCAGAAACCGATCAGCGAGATTTCGTTCGGCAATGTCCTGCTCGAGCTATTCCAGACAGCCCGGCAGTTCGACATGGAAGTGCAGCCGCAACTCGTACTGCTGCAGAAAACCCTGATCAATATTGAGGGCATGGGTCGCCAGATCTACCCGGAACTGGACTTGTGGGAAACAGCGGCACCTTTCATGGATCGCTGGATGAAAGACCGCATGGGCATCAAAGGCCTGCTGCGACGCCTGTCTGACAACGCGCCGAGATGGCTCGACCAGCTGCCGGAGATCCCGGACCTGGTCCTCAACACCATGGTTGAAGTCGGCGAACTGAGTGACACCAATCGGCGTCAGACCCAGGTGCTGGCAGAGGTGCAGGGGCAGCTTGAAGCACAGGCCCGCCGCGCCAGGTTCCAGCGTCTGGGCGGTCTCGCACTCATTGGGGCACTGCTGAGCCTGTTGCTGCCTGCCAGCGGTTATGCCACCGATCTCGACACGATTATTCCCGGCTCAGTGCTGGGCACGCTCGGGATCTACTGGATGTATATTCATTCCTGACATGCTATCCTCGCCCGCCTTTTTTTGAGAGCAGCCGCAGCCGCATGAACACCGACTGGATCAACGAAGTCAGCTTTAACGGCGACGGCCTGATCCCCGCGATCGCTCAGGACTATCGCTCCAACCGGATTCTGATGGTGGCCTGGATGAATCGGGATGCGCTGCTGCAAACGGCCACGGAGAGTCAGGCCGTTTACTGGTCTCGCTCCCGCCAGGCATTCTGGCGCAAGGGCGAGACCTCAGGCAACGAGCAGCGGGTCGTCGAGATTCAACTGGACTGTGACGGCGATGTGATAATATTGCGCGTGGACCAGACGGGTGACATTGCCTGCCACACAGGAAGAAACTCCTGCTTTTTCCGCAAGCTGACCGAGCGGGGCTGGGAGGTAACGGAACCGGTTCTGAAAGACCCCAGGGAAATGTATCCAGATGGATGATGTCCTCGACAGACTGAGCGCTATCCTCGCTGCCAGAAAGCAGGCTGACCCGGCATCGTCTTACGTCGCCGGACTGCACGAGAAGGGTCTAAACAAGATCCTCGAGAAAGTCGGCGAGGAAGCAACTGAGACCATTCTCGCCGCCAAAGACGCCGAGCGCAGCGGTGATACCGAGGCTCTGGTGCAAGAAACCGCGGATCTCTGGTTTCACACGCTGGTGATGTTGAGCCATCAGGGCGCCTCCGCCGCAGATGTGCTGGCGGTGCTCGAGGCGCGGTTCGGCACATCCGGCCTGGCCGAAAAAGCGGCCAGAACATCCGGTCACTGAAACCGGCAACAGAATAAAGACGCTTAACGGAGAAAGTCTATGTCGTTTGGAATCACAGAACTTGTCATCATCCTGGTGATCGTCGTCCTGCTGTTTGGCACGACCAAGCTGAAATCCCTCGGCACCGACCTGGGTTCGGCCATCAAGGGTTTCCGCAGCGCGGTAAGCGAGGAAGACAAAGCAGCAGATTCAACCGTCGCTGCTGAGTCGGAATCGCCCGCTGAAATCACCGAGAAAAAAGAGACCACCTGAGCCTGATATCGCGGTCTCAACACACCCTCAGTCAACTCACACCGCATGTTTGATATCGGCTTCCCAGAACTGTTAATGATCAGCGTGGTCGCACTCCTGGTCATCGGCCCGGAGAAGCTGCCCGAAACTATCCGCTCCATCTCGCTCTGGATCGGCAGGCTGCAACGAAGCTTCGCCAATATCCGCCAGGAAATCGAAAATGAAATCGGCGCCGACGAGATCCGTGCCCAGCTCCACAACGAAGGCATCATGAAAGACCTGGAGAACGCGCAGCAGACAATTCGCGACGTTCAGACGGATTTGAATACCAAACTCCGCAGTGCCGAGGAAGAGGCACGGGCCGTCAGCGGTTCCATGCTCGAAGAGCAAAATATAGCCGAAGAGCAAAATATAGCCGAAGAGCAAAATAGAGCCGAAGAGCAAAGCACAGCCGCAGCAGACGCTGAGATAGACAACACCAAGGATCAGTCCGTTGCAGAGCCATCCAAGCCGTCCCAACTGTCGTCATGACTGAATCAGCAGAGCAGGATCAGGGCCAACCCCTTGTCGAACACCTGATCGAACTTCGTACGCGACTGCTGCATGCTATTTTCTCGGTGTTGCTGATATTTTTGCCGCTGTTCTATTTCGCCAACGACATCTACGCCTACATCTCCGAACCCTTGCGGGCCTACCTGCCGGAAGGCACCAACATGATCGCCACCGAGGTGGCCTCACCTTTCCTGACCCCTTTCAAGCTGACGCTGGTGTTGTCGATATTCTTGGCGATGCCTTACATCCTGCACCAGGTCTGGAGCTTTATCGCACCCGGACTCTACAGCAGCGAGAAGCGCATCGCCGCGCCACTGCTGGTATCTTCAATCGTGCTGTTCTACACCGGTATCGCGTTTGCTTTTTACGTCGTTTTCCCGCTGGTTTTCGGTTTCTTTACGTCGGTCGCCCCTGCCGGCGTGACCGTCATGACCGACATCAACCGGTACCTCGATTTTGTCCTGAAGCTGTTTTTCGCCTTCGGCCTCGCCTTTGAAATCCCCATCGCCACCGTCCTGCTGATCTGGACTGGCGCCACCACGTCAAAGAGTCTGGGGAGCAAACGTCCCTATGTGATCGTTGGCTGTTTCATCGTCGGCATGCTGCTAACGCCACCGGACGTCATCTCGCAGATTTTACTGGCACTGCCCATGTGGATGCTGTTTGAAGCCGGTATCATCTTTGCGCGGGTGTTCGGCCTTGATCAGACCAGCGCAGAGGCAGAGGCAGAAACCTGAAATCAGGCGGTAAGCCGGAACGTCACCGGGCCGTCGTTGACCAGCGAGACTTTCATGTCAGCGCCGAACACGCCAGACTGGACCTTCACCTGAACCGCTGCGGCCTGAAGGAAGTCTTCATACAGAGACTCAGCGAGTTCCGGCGATGCGGCCGAGGAGAATGACGGTCGCAGACCCTTCTTCGTATCGGCCGCGAGCGTGAACTGGGAGACCACGAGCAGCTCGCCGCCGACATCGAGCAGCGACAGGTTCATATGTCCTTTGTCATCACCGAAAACCCGGTAGTTCAGCGTCTTGTTCAGCAGTTTTTCGAGTTCTGCCTGGGAGTCATGTTTTTCTATGCCGAGAAGCAAAAGCAGGCCTGAGCCGATCTCACCTGTGACACTGCCATCGACAACGACCTTGGCTTCGCTGACACGTTGAATCAGACCAATCACTGCGTGTCAGACGTCAAATTCACGTTCAAAACGCTGGGCCATATCGCGGGTCGCCCGGATCAGCGCATCGATCATGGCGGGCTCGGTTGCCGAGTGACCGGCTTCCCGCACAATGTAGAGCTGGGAGTTGGTCCACACCTTACGCAGCGCATGGGAATTCTCGAGCGGGCAGACACAATCGAAGCGACCATGGACCAGGATACCAGGGATGTCCTGCAAGACTGCGGCCTGGTTGATCAACTGCTCAGGCTCCAGAAAACACTCGTTGCGGAAATAGTGGGTAGCGATCAGGCAACGCGCATGGGCACGGCCGCCATCTGAGAAGTGCTTAATCAGACGGTGGTTCGGGTGCAGCGTAGACGCGTGTGCTTCCCAGGTCGACCAGGCTTTCGCCGCGGCCATCCGCGCCAGTTCGTTATCCTGCATCATCATCTGGTAATAGGCTTCCGTGCAGCTGACATCGCGGCCGGACTCGCCCTGGAACTTTTGCACAAGCTCAACAAAGTCTTCCCAGTGATCCGGGTAGAAACGACTGGCACCATCTTCGTAGAACCATTCGATGTCAGACTGCCGGCCAAGGAAAATGCCTCGCAGGATCATACCCAGCACATGGTCCGGGTTCGCTTCGGCATAAGCGAGACTTAAGGTCGCGCCCCAGCCGCCACCAAAAATAACCCACTTGTCGACGCCGAGGTATTCACGGATTTTCTCCATATCCGCAATCAGATCCTGCGTCGTGTTGTTGGTCAGTTCTGTGTGTGGCGATGATCGCCCGGCACCTCGCTGATCGAACAGGATGATGCGGTACTTGGCCGGGTTAAAGAAACAGCGGCTGTTGAACTCACAGCCGGAACCAGGACCGCCGTGGACAAACAGTACGGGAATACCTTCTTTCGTCCCGCTCTCGTCGATGTAGAGCGCGTGCACGTCATCAACTTTCAGCTCGTGACGGGCATAAGGTTTGATTTCAGGATACAGCGGTAACATAGTTTCTTCCTCGACGCCTCAGGCGACTTTCGCCCGGGACGCTCTTTTCCTTTCGTTCTCTGTCAGCAACTTCTTTCGGATTCGGATATTCTCCGGCGTAATCTCGACCAGCTCGTCGTCCTCGATAAACTCAATAGCTGCTTCCAGTGAATGCCGAATCGGCGGTGTCAGCATGATGTTTTCATCACTGCCGGCTGCCCTGATATTGGTCAGCTGCTTTTCCTTCAGGGGATTAACGACCAGGTCATTGCCGCGTGAATGCAGGCCGACCACCATACCCTCGTAAATTTCTTCATTGGGACCGATAAACAGGCGGCCGCGGGCCTGCAGGTTGTTCAGGGCAAAACCGACACTTTTGCCCTTGGTCATTGATACGAGGACACCGTTATTGCGGGAGCCGCCTTCATCACTGATAACCGCGCCGTACTGCGAGAATACACTATTCATAATGCCGGTTCCGGACGTCATGGTCAGAAATTCGGACCGGAATCCCAGCAGCGAGCGGGTCGGCACAACGAACTCAAGCCGCACCCGGCCGCCGGCATCAGGCTGCATGTTATTCAAGGTCGCTTTGCGATTACCCAGCGCTTCCATGATGGAGCCCTGGTGTGCGGCGTCGACATCGACCACAACTATTTCAAAGGGCTCTTCCTTACCGTTTTCGGTTTCATGCAGGATCACTTCAGGTCGGCCCACCGCCAGTTCGTAGCCTTCGCGCCGCATGGTTTCGATCAAAACTGACAGGTGCAGCTCTCCCCGTCCGGACACCTTGAAGCGGTCAGCGTGTTCAGTCTCTTCAACCCGTAGTGCAACGTTGTACTGCAGCTCGCGTTCCAGTCGTTCTTTGAGATGCCGACTGGTGACGAACTTGCCCTCGCGACCGGCAAAGGGTGACGTGTTCACCTGGAACGTCATCGAGATTGTCGGTTCGTCAACCTGGAGCGGCGGCAGCGCTTCCGGACATTCGACCGCGCAGATGGTGTCGGATATCTGCAGGCTGTCGATGCCACTAATGCAGACGATGTCGCCTGCAGCGGCCCGCTCCACCGGCGAGCGATCGAGGCCGTTGTAGCCCATCACCTGCAGGATCTTGCCCTTGCGTTCATTCGCTTCCCGGTCGACGACGATCACCTGGTCACCCGTCACAACCTCGCCG